>OBYQ01000197.1_pt1 | contig 84750 bp, 106 predicted proteins | sample 1538221 | NCBI WGS metagenome assembly OBYQ01 (sample SAMEA2580200, study PRJEB22360) | human gut metagenome | biome: human gut; feature: human-associated habitat; material: faeces | place: Denmark | collected 2008/2010
CGGATTTATCTATGGAATTTGTAGAACTAAAGGGATTTCCAAAATTCGTAGATGTAGAATCCGAAGAAGATATCAAGGATGATGGCAATTATTATACCATAATTCCTCAAAAAGCTAGTACTCCCGTTAATAACAAACATAAGATTACTAAGCAACTTTCTAAGAAAACTCTAGCAAAGAGATACCTAAAAGAGAAAGGCATTAAAGATGAGGTAAAAACTAATCTATTAATCGAAACACTTAAAAAGGCTGAATCATGTTAACATTCCTAAATATGGACGTAGAGGGTTTTTGTTCAATAGAATCCCTACACTTACAATTAAACCCAACCTGTACCATGTTAATCAAGGCACCAAATGGGAAAGGTAAATCAACTATCCTATCTGCATTGGTATGGGCAATATATGGGAAAAACTTAAAAGGTGTATCTGAGGTAAATACTTGGAAACAAATAAGACCCAAAGAATACCAAGGTACCAAAGTTCAGGTATATTTTCAAAAAGACTCTCATACGTATAAAGTAATACGTTGTCAGAAGTATGACGGTTTACTTGATGATGGGTCTAAAGGGAAAGATAGGCTTATCATTATCAAGGATGGTGATACTATCGACGTAAAAGGGAAAGGTAAAATCCAGGACGTAATAAATAGAGAAATAGGGTTATCATATACACTGTTCATGAATTCTATCATGTTCGGACAGGGTATTAAACGACTCATACAAGAATCCAATTCAGATAAGAAAAAGATATTCGAAGAAGTATTCGACTTAGAATTCTTAAACCTTGCCAAAGGCATTGCATTGCAGGATAAGAATAATGTAATTGCCCAGATAAACGAGGTAGAACATCAATCTCAAATCCTTAAAAGGGAATTAGAGGTTAACAAAGAGGCTTACTTTGATTTACGTGACAGGGAAAAGTCTTTTAAGAAACGTATAAAAGAAGAACGGAGAGAACTAAAGCAAGATAGAGAAAAGCTAACTTCGTTACTTATAAAGAAACAAAAACAAATTAAGGATGAAGTAGATGCTTCTATTCAGATAAAGATTAAGAAACAGAATAAGGTAATCTTGGACTTAAGAGGTAAGATAAAGGATGCTAAGAGTCTATCTAATGTACCTCTCAAGAAGGTAATTAAAGAGTTAGTAATACAGTTAGAAGCTGGACACTACAAACGTGCATTGCGAGATGCTAAATCAATATATAAGGCATTCTCTGACCTTGACAAATACGATAAAGAGTATCAAGAGGCTTTAGAGAGGTTAGAGGAATTAAGTAGTGTTAACGATAAGTATAGAAAACTAAAATCTGAATGTGATGATATTGCTTCTGACATTGCTACTGTTGATGAGGATTTATCTAAACTCAAAGCAGAGAAACTTAAAGTCATGTCTCCCAAGTATAAACAAAAGCTTAGAGAGATTAGGAAAAATTTACGGAAGGTTGATGAAGACTTTCATAACAAAGAAGCAGAGTTAGAGAATTACAATTGGTTAATCAATGACCCATTGGGAAATAACGGAATCAAGGCATATCTATTTGATTCATCACTTGAGTTCTTAAATAAATGCTTGGATAAATACTCAGAGGTATTAGGTTTTAGGATAGAGTTTAATATCGATTTAGGAACTGCTAGAAAAGAATTTGTTACTCTTATTGAAAGAGATGGGCAAATCATTGATTATGATGAACTTAGCGGTGGGGAAAAACAATTGGTTAATGTGGCAATGGCTTTTGCAATGAATGAAGCCCTTACTGCATCTAAAGGTATCAATCTTGCTTTCTTAGACGAGGTATTCGAATCTCTGAGTTCGGATAATGTTGAGGTTGTAACTTCACTGATACGACATATATTCAAAGATAAAACACTATTCCTGATTACTCATTTAGACTCACTTCCTCTTGGTAATACGAAAATCCTGCAAGTGGAAAAAACCAACGGCCTTAGTAGGTACCAATTACTATAATGGTATATAAACTTTAACAAGACAGGAAGATGAAAACCTTTAGTAATTTATACTCTGCTATAAAACATGGTAGAAACATAATAATTAGGCCTAAATGGAAACCCAATGTACCAGGTCATAATTATTATGTTTCTAAAAATGGTAGAGTTTACAGATATCTTGGAGATTTCAAATGGGTAAGGATTTCTGTATATTCAGATGGTAAACCCGACAGTTATTTAAAGTGTAAGATAGATTTAAAATCTTGGTTATTACATCGTTTAGTAGCTACTATTTACCTTCCTAACCCAGATGGTCTACCAGTAGTAATGCACCTTAATAATAACAAAAGGGATTGCAGAGTTAAAAATCTTAAATGGGGTACTGAGTTAGATAATACTTTACAGGCTTGGTTTGATGGTTGTTTACCAACCCCAAATAAGATTATTTATTATAACGATGTACATAATCTTTATAATCAAGGTTTAAGTGTAAGAGAGATAGCTAACATATTACCGATTCATATTTCTTCAGTTCGTAGAATCTTGAAAGGTAAGGGTCTTATTAAGTATAAAGATAAATTTTGTTATGTCAATAAACAGCAAAAATAAGGGTTCAAGATTCGAAAGAAAAATAGGAGCCTGGTTCACTAAGTGGACCGGGTTTAAGTTTGAAAGAAATCGGGCAGGCTCGGGAGCTTGGCATTCGAATAAGGATTCTACTTCAGACCTTACCTGTACCGATGAAAGACATGCTCATAGATGTAAGATATCTGTTGAGTGTAAAAATTATAAAGAGATTAAGTTTGAACATATATTGCTTGGTAACAAAGGTTGTGATATACTCAAATTCTGGGAACAAGCTTCTAAAGATGCAAAGAGAGGTAATAAGGTGCCTATTCTTTGTATGAGATATAACTCTATGCCTGCAGAGGAATTCTTTTTCGTTGTAGGTATCAAGTTGGGAGATTTAATTGCCCAATACGTTGATAGGGTAATGTATATACAAGTACCTGGAAATACTCTTATGGTATTTATGGCTAGTGAAGTATTAAGAACTCCCTATAAGTTAATCCATAAGCAAGCAAAATTAATTCTTAAAAACTCCTAAGCCATGAAGAAACGTACCCCATATTCGTATTGCATCTTTTATATCGAAAGAAAGTACTCCGATAGGATTAATCAAGAACTCAAGGAAAAGGGGTATGACCAACTTAAGGCGATTATCCCTACAGTAAGTGTATTGAAGAAAACCATAAAAGGTAAGATGATATTTGAAGAAGTACCAGTATTATTCAATTATGGTTTTATGAAAATGCCTACTGAACTTGCATTCTCTAGACCATTTCTCAACAAGTTACGAAGAAACATATCTGGTATCAGAACTTGGTTGAGAAATACAGAGACAATGCACCAAAGGAAAAAGAAGGTTAGAATTGATAATGGTGAAGACTTTGATGATTTTTCATTGGTGGCTACGGCAAGTAGAAAGGAAGTAAGGAGATTTAGAAGACTCTCTAAAGAGAACAAAAGGTTTTCAGTTGAAGATTTAGTCAAAGTAAACCCTGGAGATTACTTAGTATTACGTGGGTATCCATATGAGGGGATAGATGCTACTGTATTAGAAGTTGACCATTTATGTAAGAGGGTAAAAGTACTTATATACCCAGAGATGGGAAGAATGGAGGTATGGTTGCCATTCGATAATGTAATCTACAGTGTTTACTATAATCATGATCCAGATAAGCTTTATGCTAATCAGGGAGATTTTGACCCAAATCAGATTACCAGTGAAGCGATAGATAATTTAATTAATTTTAGACGATAGTGTTATGAATGAAGCTCAAAAGAAAGCATGGAGTTGTTTAATAGACAAAGAACAACAATCTTTATTCCTTCAACTATCAGAAAGTAAGTCTTCATGGGAAGCTGGTGAAATTTTAAAGTTGTCTCATTACAAGTATCTTGAAATCCGAGAAAGGTCTGAGAAGTTTTTTAGGCTTTTCTCGGATTTTTTTGAGAAACACACTTCTATCTTTCGACCAGATTGCCCATGCGAGAGGAACTTCCAAGATTATATTGAGGGATGTTTAGAGAAACGTCTGAAGAGAAAGGAAGCCAGTTTATATACTGGGGACTCAGCTCAATTACTTCCAAAAGTGAACTCTAAGAATATAGAGAGGAACATGAAGAGGTTAAAAGATTCTGAGGATGAATGGGATTTAGATACTCTAAGATTAATTCTTGAGTTTGATAGATGGAATAATTTTAGAATACTCCCAAGAATGCTACAACAACCTTCTGCATTTAAAAGAAGGTCCAATAAGAAAGATAAGATATATATCAAATACTTACTTAATAGAGTGCCAGATTGGATGCACACTAAACTTAGGGAAAGGTTTAGATATAAGGTAAAACCTGGTAAGAAGAAATACTGGGTAGCTTTAATATCAGAAGAATTATATACTGATGGTTATTTGCTATTACCCATAAGACCTTTGGATGAGGTAGTCAGTGAGTTTAGTAGATTTTATATGTATGTATTCGAAAATAAAGACGATGCTGATACTTTTGGTTTTATGGTATCTAAGTTTATGATTAAAACTGGTACAGTAAAGCTTGGGCAAAAATTTTGGCCAGAGTACAGATGCTGTGTGGAAAAAGCAATAAACTATAATCAAGTGAATAACATAGAATTCAATATCAAGAAATTAGATATGGCCTATAACATTCATACACACAGAAAACCAAGGAAACCTAAATCTACTGCCGTAGAACGGGCAAAAACCTCGGCTTTTTATAAAAATAAATAGAAATAGATATTTAATTAAAATATTATTCTTATATTTGCATACGAATTAATGAATACTTAAATAATAATATAGATATGGCAAAAAAGAGTAAAAAAGACATGAAAGCCCCATCCAAAGAGAAATCAAGTTTCTTGGGTGCATCAGGGAGAAACATGACTTACAGGGATTTAAAGAGAAAGGCTATCATATTGGGTATGCCTTTCCCAGATGCTTGTTCTGCCGGAGTTTTTGATTTATTACATTACATTCAATCATCAGAGGAAAAGCCTGATAAATCATTAATTGATAAATATGATGATTGGATGGATAAGCAACTTGAAAACATTGGCTATTCAAAAGAAGATCCATTAAGAAATTCGAGATTAAGGCTTGGGTTTCTTGGAGAAGAAGGGGATAATGGGAAAAGGAAAACAAAAAGAGTTCCTGGAATAAAAAAGCCCAGAGAAAAAAAGCCACCAAGAGAAAGGGACGAATTTAATCTTATCAAGGGAACCAAGAAATCCTATGTATGGGAATTAACTTCAAAAGGCTTTGAACTCGATAGGATTATTCGGAGAATGAAAAAGAAATTCCCCGAAGCAAATGAGAAATCTATTAATCTTTGGTATAGAATGGCAAAGAGGACTATCAATGGTAAAGCTAAAGGAAGGAAATAATGGACCAATAAGACCAGATAGGTATTATATATGGACATGGAGACCCGATACTACCAATAAGTATGTAACAGAGAAAAGTTTATATAGGAAACATCTAACGGGTATACCTTATTTCTCTAGACATCATATTAAGGTTACCTTAGTTTATATTTATGGGGTAGATGTCTTACGGTATATTCATATTATATCTGGAAGAAAACTAATAAGGCAAGGTATTAGGGAATTATCCGACATGAATGGTAACCGATTCAAATGGGGTTACACTAAATTCTGGTACAAAGGTAAATTTGTACAAGCGAAAAAATTCATAATACCCGATGAATATCATATAGATAAACATAGGAGGCGAAGATTCATGGTTCAAATGCACCGGGTCTTTAAATCTAAAGGAAGAAAGGAATTCGATGAAAGGTACTCAATTAAACTCTATGGACAACGGCAGGGCATATCTACCGAGCATCTCCACAAAAAGAGATTACAGGTCCGTCTTGCTATCCTACAGGATTTACAACAGGCTGAATCAAGAGGAGAAGAGTAAGTTTAATCTTCTATTCTTACAGTACCCTCCATTGGTAGGTTCACTAGCTTTATATTTAAGAAAGAAAATGAACATCCCAATACAGAAGGTACTATTTATCAAAGCACAAAGGGATATGCTTGATATATTCGATGAGGCATCACTTAAATTTATTGGGTATTTGCCAAAAGAACGGTTCATCAAGAAATCACTTTTGTTCCAAGGGTTTATATCATTGGAGGGTATTAAGCTTAGAAGTTCTTATGCTTATATAATGACTAATAGGATGATAGAAAATAAGATATGGGTATACCCAATTCGACTATCAGATAACTATAAATCAATACAAAAGGGGAAATACAAATTCTATACCGAAGTATTTGGTAAGGTTGGTATTCCCGGAATAACTAAAATTAGGTATAGCAATGAATGATAAATTATCAAAGGTAGGGTTAGTAACACATGGACCCATTAACCCTTTCATAGGTAAGACCTTTAAAAAGGTAACCTACGATAAACACCATAAGGAGGTTAAATCCGAAATGGTAACTATAGAATCCCAGATAGAATTGAAAACAACTCTAGATGAGATTAAACAATTTAACAGTGATAACGAAAATCCCGGAAACGGTAATTATCAGAAACTTATAACAGAGTGATATATTTATTAATTTATTAACCAACTTAAACATTACGAAAATGGCTAAGAAGAAAAAAGAAGTGGAACTGAAAGAAGTTTCCAGAACAGAAATCAATGGTGCAATTATCATTAAGTACGAAGATGGCTCAGTAAAAATCATCCCGGCTCCCATTACCTTGACTGCCGAAGAAGCTGAAGAACTCTTTGGTTCTGAATCCGAGGAAGAAGAGGAAGAAGAGGAAGAAGAGGAAGAAGAGGAAGAAGAGGAAGAAGAGGAAGAAGAGGAAGAAGAGGAAGAAGAGGAAGAAGAGGAACTGACCGGTGAAGACCTTGCCGAAATGGACTTCGAAGAACTCGAAGATGTCTGCGATGACAAAGAACTCGAAACCGATCCGGACGATTACGAAGAAGACGACATCGAAAAACTTCGTAAGGCAATCGCCAAAGAATTGGGTCTCAAACTTCCGGCAAAGAAAGAAGCCAAGGGAAAGGGCAAAAAAGGAAAAAAGTAAGAGATTATGAGGGAAGGAAATATTATTGGGAAGGAGACGACCCAAGGGATGACCTTCCCTTTTAAAAACTATTTAGTAACATAACATTTAAAAATTAAAAGAAATGGCAACAAAGAAAGCTGACACCAAGAAAAAAGGTGACAAAGAAAAGGATGCTGAAAAAGAAGCAAAACGTAAAGCTCGTCAAGAGGCTCTAAAAAACAGACCCGCTGAACAACGTCCTAACAGTAAGCAAATTGATATCATTGCAATCAACGACAAATCCAAGGTAATGAACTTTGGTTATGCCGTAAAAAACAAAGAAGGTTATCAGGGCGTAGTAGTTACTTCAGTTTTGGTTACCGATGGTAAACCGGTATCTACTTCAGTGGCATTCGTTCCCGGAAACTTGACAGTGAAGTCAAAGAAAGGTCATGGCGTTATCTGTTCTCCGAAAAACAAGAAGAACAAAGAAGGTGATGCCGAAGAGGAAGCTGAAGATTAATTCACGCTAATACAGAGAGTAATGTATCTGCTAAAGTTTAGTTAATTCATAGTTAGCAAACATCCTACACTTAGGACGTTGTTCACTCAAAAGCTCATTGCCTGTGAAGGTAGTGGGCTTTTAATCTTTAAAAGGGATACTTTATGGACAAGGAACAATTAGCAATTCGAAAGAATATTCGAATACTTGCATTAGATAATTTAATAAATACTTATACTGATGCACTAGAAGATAAACAATTAAACCTGGAACCCGATGAAAGGGAACTTGCTTTAGATATAATAAATGAAGCAAGAATAATGCTATCAGAAGAAACCCAGGAAGTAGTTAACCCAGTAATACAAAGGCCCAAATGGAAGAAGTAAATATAAGAACTCTCTTATCAAGTATTAAGATAACCAGAAATGATATTCAGTTTACCCAATACCAAATGAGCGTAGCACTTTCAAAGGGGAAGAAAGGTGATTGGCAAAGGCATAAGCTAAGGATGGGTTATCTTAAAAGGAAACTAAAAGGTTTGATGGATAAGTTAAACCAAAAACTTAATGGTATTATACTTACTGTGTTATATAAGGTTGGAGATAAAACTTATGAACAAACTTTTACTAACATTACTCAGCAAGAAGTAGTGGACATATTGCAAATAAGGGCTATTCTGGAAAATGCAAATATAGAAATCCTAGAAATTAAGGAAATCCCAACCCAAATTAGGGAAGTATAACTATGGTATTATGTAAATCGGAAATTCAATTATTCACCAAAATTATAAGAAAATGGCTAAGAAAGAAAAGAAGAGCAAGCCGGAATCTAAGACACCGGAACTCACCAAGGCTAAGAAAGCTTTAGACACTTATCTCAAAGAGAACAAGTTGGACCCAACTAAAGATTGGACCAAGGACAAGAAACACGGTAAAAAGGTTACCGAACTTGTAAACAAGCTAAATAAGGAACGGGATAAGGTCGCTGCTGCTTACCCTGAAGGTGACAAAGAGAATACCAAGAAATTGGTAAAACTTAGTAAAGAAAAAGGGAAAGAGAAGTCTGAAACCAAAGAGAAGAAAGAAAAGAAATCTGCCGGTAAAGCTGCTACCAAATATGATTATCCTCTTATCGATGGCCGGGAGATGACTTCTGCCGAAAAAAAGAAATATCGTATGGAGCAAAGAAAGCTTGCTTCAGGAAAGGCTCCTAAGGAAACGAAGGAAACCAAAGAGAAAAAGGAAAAGAAGGTAAAAGAAAAACCTGCTCCTGCTCCGAAAAAGAAAGAGAAAAAGGCCAAAGATAAAAAGAAGAAAAAGGCCGTAAAAGAAGAGGATTAATCCCTTTTATATAAGTATTCGTTAATAATGAAAAAGGCCTGAACAAAATTGATTGCCAGGCCTTTTTTATTTACTCACACTTAAGTATATGGAACAAGAAGTATATAAACCAAAACTAAGAATCACTACACTATCCGAGAATGGTACCCCTTTATCAGATAGGTTAGTAGATGCTTATACTGAGATGAACTCAGGTCCAAAGGTACAGCATAAGGGTCCTATAAGAGTAGAAGTAACTCTTACTAATAAACAAGATGTAGATAACTTTAAAGAATACTTAGATAGGTTAATTGGGGTATTACCTGCTAAGGCACCTACTGCTGGTAGAGGAAGACCTGCAGGGACTACGGTTAAAAATCTTGAATCACCAAGGGAAGATATCCTTGCAGATGTAGAGAAAATGGTTGAGGAAGGTAAAAGCCAACAAGAGATTATAAAATACCTAAGAGAATTAGGATTTATATTCATTCTTACAGAGGACTTTCTTTATCACTTTCCCGGATTCGAATTCGATAAAAAGGATGTTGGAGAAGCAACCGACAATAAGCAATATCCCAATTCATTCTCCTGGATGGCAAGATGTATCAAACGAGCAAAAGATCCCAAGGCAGATAAATTCGACCCGATGGTTATCTTCGGCTTCAGCATCCTTAACGGACCGTCGAAAAAGATTATTCCGTACCTATATAAGGAAAGGAAGAAACCTCTAAGGGCACAAACTGGAAAGAACGTATTATCTTTCTCTCAGGCAGAATTTACTAAACTTCCTAAGTATATGCTTGAAGAAGAACGTATTAAGTTCTCTACAGAGCAAAGGCAATTGCTTCTCAATTCAGAAAAGAAACCCTCTAAGTTCTTTATGCGTTGGTATCGGGATGTAGTATTCCCTGATTCTATCAAGGATAAAATAGAAGAGGCAATCAACCGATAACCTATACCTCAGTAATTATTAAAAGAGTATTTTATATAAAATAAATTTCGTATATTTGCATAAAGAAAATTTTTAATTATGGACAAAGAAACAAAAGACATCATCAAGCTAATTGCTGGCATTCAGATTGAATCTCTAAATTCAATCAAGGAAGAGGTATCTAATGGCAATAACATTGCCGATGACTTAATCAAGAAACTTCTTCAGATTGATAATGATGAAATCATCCTGGCATTAGATGAACACATACAATTATATGTGGATATTGAACAAACACCCCAATTAATTCAAACAATCTCAGAATATCAGATGCTGGTATGTTCACATATCCTATTCCGTATGGAAGATGAATGGGTACATACCAACTCTCAAGGAGTATTGGGAACTTGGGCAATATTCCAGAAGTCACATCTTAAATTTCATCCTGAATTAACACTTTTAAAATTTTAATATAGACATGGAAAAGAACGAATACTTAGAATCAGTTGAAATGAACACTGGAGTTGAAATGATTCCTTGTGAATCCTCTAACATTGAGGGCTTTGGTTATGACTCAAAGAAACAACAACTTTGGGTTGCTTTTAAAAATAACCGGGTATATCGCTATGATAAGGTACCTTACGAAATCTGCAATGGTTTACACCAATCAGAATCCAAAGGTAAATATTTGAACAGTAATATCAAGGATAAGTTTAAAACTACCGGATATGAACTCAGGAACTAAGGTTACAAAAAGTCTTTTAATTGCCATGGGAGCAATGCTACTTTACTTGGGGACTAAATATAATGCCCCTACAGAAGAAGTGAGCATTGCTCCTTCTGAGTTTAATAGGCCCGAACCATTAGATATAAAACCAAAGATATCTAAGCAATGGTATAAATATAGGGTAGAAATAGAGACGATTCCAGAAAATCAATTATATAAGATTGAGAAATCTGGATACCAACAATATGAAGTTTCTAGATTGGGTGAATCTTACTCTTATGTAACCTATGAATTTACATCGGATAAGATAATGACTACCGAAGAAGCTTATGAATTCGTAAAGAAATATCCTGAAAAATGTACTCGGGTACCCAATACTAAAACCGAGAACATCTACGATAGATATAACGACGAATACGAAAATTACATCAATGACCCAGAGGACGAAATAAACTATCCTCCAGAGGTCTTTGATTTCCTAACCGATTAACCTTAGCAAATATAAAAATTTATTTGATTTATTTTTGTATTAAAAATATTATTCTTATATTTGCATAGAGAAATCAATTTACTAACATTTTAAATATAGACATTATGAAAAAGAATGAAAACAAGGTTACTAACCTTATCAGCAACAAGGTTGCAGAACAACTTGAAGGCATTAAGAATGCTAAGACTTCTAAAGAAAAGGCCAAAAAGACTAAAAAGGAATTGGTAGAAAATGCTCAAGAGGCTGCCAAATCCTTTGCCAATGCTAAATTGGTAGAACTCACTCCAAAGGAAAAACCTGCCAAATCTAAAAAGGAACAGGTAGTCAAGGAGGTAAAAGAACAACAGAAACCTTCCATCATCGAACAGGTAATCTCCAACCGAGAAGTAAAATACGTATATCCCGAGGATGTAGTAGACACACTTGCCCGGAAGAAATGGAGACAACAAACTCGTAATGAACTCCATCGATTGGAACTTGCCATGGCACGTATCAAGGATTCTAACTCAAAGGAATTCAAGGCTGCGGCTAAGGCATACGAGGACTTTAAGAAAAAGGTACTCAAACCAGAACAAGTTGCATAACCCTTTGCTAACCAAGTGCCCAGGTCATTTATCCCGGGCACTTTAATTCATAAATTCATACAAAATGGATTACACTATCTTCTCTGATAAGGAGATGCTTAAACAGGATAAAGAACTTGTCGAATTACATAAACGTTGTTGTAAATCTTGGTTAGTTCAGCATTCACTTAAGCATTCTAAGATAAAGAAGTTCTTCATAGTTTATGATTGGTATATTAACCCTCATAACGTAAGGAGCTTCTTTTTTAGGCCTATACACATCTTTATTCAAGCATTGCTATTAGGGCAGCTTGATGATATATCCGATTACATAGACAATAACAAAAATGGAAAACGAAAAAAGAAACGGAATCGAAAGATATAACGTACTTTACTGCAAAGGTAAATACCAGTATAAATCCAAATATCCTCAGATTGATGCTAAACACAAAATTGTTTATGCAGGTCCAGTAGAACCAATGGCACCAATCTGGGATAATATTTCTGATATACTTCGGAAGTCAGAAAGGGTTTGTACTGAATCTCGTCGAGAATTAAAGAAGTTAGAAGAACGTTCACAGAACCAATTCTACTTCAAGAAAAATGGTATCACTCACATAATTATATACAAATGTTTGGGACAATAGTAAAAGACCTATATATAGGTAAATCGAAACTGATAATAAAATGTAATCAAAGAGAATTACCACAAACCACCTTAGTAATGGATGTATTACAACCTACAGATTTTACTGGTAATATGCCAGATTATGGTACCTATGGTAATTTACTTGCTACCGGTGAGTTTGAAATAACTCCCATGATGCCTAAGCATAGGCTTTATGTTACTGGCATACCGAAAGGAGCAATCCTTGATAATTTTCGGATTAGAAGGGTTTATTGGTCCTCATACTATGAGGATGATATAAGGGGATATTTATTTCAGATAACCGATGAACATCCCAAGTTAATAATCACAAAGTAAAGTTATATGGAAGCAATAGATTATGTCAAGTTATTTAAACTCGACCAAGAGAACTATGATTTCAAAAGGGAAGAGTTTATATCCGAATTAGGTAAAGATTTTCTAGATTATTGCCAAACCACCACTATAGGTATAAATCCAAAGCATGGGTATATCTATTACTATCGGTTTAAGGAAATAATAAAGAATTTCGAAACCAAATTCTGGGCAATCTCGAAACTTAAGGTAGGGGAACCCTTTACTCAGAAATTATGGAATGCCTTTTTCGCTACACAGGTAGTACCATTGAGGAAAAAATTATTCCCTGAGGTACAAAAGTTAATCGAAGAACAGAAAGGGATTATCCAAAATGACCCAAGGCCTGGTAATCCTTACCGTAGTAAACAAGACAAAAAACCTTCGAACCCTAAAAAGGCAAATTATGGTAAGAGAAATCATAGACCTGTATGGGAATAAATTTAAGGTAGGGGATTACTCCCTTTGCCTTAAAATCCCAATTACTGGGAAAGGGAATTTGGTATTCACCAGGGACTTAATCTCTGGTGAACCTTTTAATTTATCGGTAAATAAGAATAAGTATAAAGGGTATTTCTATAACGTATCTCTGAATCTATATGTAAAATACGATTTAGAATATAATGGTTATGACGAAAGTTCGGATATTAGAAAATCTCATTTGTATGTCAGAAAAAGAAAATAAGATTGTAAGATTCCCAAGACCTATGGGGACTACAGCTATGGCATTAGAATATCAAAAGAATCCAGATGATAACCTTTTGATGAAGATACATAATTATATCATCAATCAATGGTTGATAGGTAATGGTGTATTATGTGGTATTACCTATGATATTAATACCTTCTCATATCGTATGGGTATAGATATTAATTACATACGTGTATTTATGAGGGATAGGCTATTAAGCTCTAGAATATGGGATAAAGATAAGGCAGAAGACTTATTGCAAGCATTAATGGGAGAACAACTAGCATGGGCTTTAGAAGACCGTATGGAGATAGCACATCAGGTTAATATCTTAAGAGAATCTCAGGGAGGGAAATATATGCCATTTATATCTGCCGAGCTGGGAAAGGCTTTGAAACTAAAACTGGAATCTTCCACATCATTACAGTCTATTGTACGTAATCTTACCGGAGGAAGTACTACCAATATCTTTGCCCAATTCAATCAACAGAATAACGTAACTCAACAAAATGCCATTACAGTTGATGAAGCACGTCAGATTGTATTAGAATCTCAAAAGGTATTAGATAAGACTGAAGAGGCTAAACTACTAGAAGACAGGTATGATATAGCTTCATTACCAGAAGTAGTTGCTACTAAACAAGAGGGAGTAGATACAAGTAAGGAAGGTCTTAACCTTAATAAGCAAGAGCTTATGCAAATCACTGATGACTATAAGGGAGCTATGTCATTATTCCCTGATGAACATCATGAAATACGTAGGGAAATAGAAATGCGTATAGACCCAGATGAGGAAGACCCAGAACTCTACTTATATGAGGATGAGCCTAAGGAAGAGGATGATGGCTCATTTGCAGCCCAATTCCTCAGAAATAGGAAGCTCTAGTAGATATATCTGGATATTGCATTATTAAAATATTATTTTTATATTTGCATATCAATTTTAAATATAGACAAAAATATGAAAACGAACTCAGTATTACCACAAAACCAAGATTAACAAGGTTAATCAAGGTACTTACTTTAAATTAAAACCTACAGATACTGCACCTGTATGGGTAAGAGATCACTATGATAAAGTTTCAAAGACCTATGCTTGTCATAAGTACGATGATACTAATCATGAGAAGTTCTTTAAGGGAACAAGAGACATATATACTAACTTTACATTTTAATCACATGAATTTATTCAAACGAAAAAGATGCTGTAAGAACCTTATCAAACTTAATAAGGGAAACTTAACATTCAGAGAACCCGTTATGCCTTGCTACTTGGCTATTCAGGAATTAATGAAACAATCTGGTAACTTCGATGAGAGATTATACTTTGATTTATACCGAGAGTATGAGAAACATTATATGATATATGATATGGTTCCAGACTTACTTCGGTTTAAGGTAGCTCTCATATTTAATCATAGGTTTCCAAATTGTCACAGGTATTTCAGCAATAATTTTACCTTTCAGTGGTTAATCCCAAATAGGAACATCTATTCTAAAATACCCGATTGTTTATGTCTCCCAGTACACTTGGAAGAAATACTTGTTAAGGTTAGAAGCAAAATCTTACCTTACATAATTCAGAATGAAATAGATGATACCAGGTTCTTATCTCTAATTAGAGAGAATTTCTTAAAACAATGGGATTTGTTTAACCAGGATAATTCCCAAATAGACAACTATATGGATGCTCAATTTGGCATGATGTATGGTTGGGCTCCTATAGAGAATCAAACAATAGTTAAAAACATAATCGAAAGAACTCAGGACGAATTAGCTCAGGAGTTCTTATCTAAAAATGATACTTATGGAAAATAAAGAGAAATTTGCCTTTAGAAAGGCAATTATGTTAGAAGGTGTAGAGGTAGAATACATCAAGTTAATTACCTCACTTGAAACTAAGGCAGATGACCAAATTATCCAAGCTTTTAAGGATAAAATTTCTACTCCTTTGGTTACTTGTCATGCCGAGATGTTATCTAGAACACCCAATCAGATAACTTTTCAAACATCCAAGTTTAGTAAACAGAGTATGACTTACAGAGATTGGGAATTATGGGTATTCTCTAATATTCTGGGAGTATGGACATTAAATCGATATAGAATATGATTACAATGAAGACTCTCCAAGTAGAGGATATCAAGGATAAATGGTTATATAATGCCCTAACTCAGGGCATTAAAGAATGTATAACTGCTCCAGTCCTAACTTTGGACCCAACTAAACCAGAACCCATTAAGAGGGCAGAGATGATATTAGATAACTTTTCTCAAGATGATAGTCCAGTAATTGCTACTATAATTGCTCCAGGCAATTTCATACAGATGATACTACCGAAATATGAAATACTACTTTCGGTAATGTTCATATACAAAGAGAAAAATACCTATGTACAACTTGTAATACAAAAACTAAGTTATGAAAGAGAAGAAGGAAAAAGCAACTCCGATACGGAAAGTAATATACCTAATGGTAGTACTAAGCAAGGGTAGAGTATATAAGATACCAATCGAGGGAACCCATGAGATTGAGATTCGTAAGTTAACTGACTTCAATACACTAAGAAGAATACTTACACCATTAATACATATTTATTACAATGTATGTGTAGGGACTAAATTAGAATATGAAGACTTTGGTGCTTTTCTTATGGATTTAGAACATCTGGGTTATGAAGTATTTGAAGAATACTATGCTGGTATATTGGAATTAGTAGAAGTAAATCCTATTACTAATAATGACCAAGAACTGCAAGAGATAAAAAATGGTACCCTTATTTCATTAAGGTCTCAGGAATTATCAGAAAGATTAGCTTCCAATTTGAAAAAGGCTATACATGAGATATTTGAAGAAGAGAAGAAAAACCAAGGACCTGGCTCTTCTTTTATGGAATCACAGAAAAGTTCTATAATAAAAGAGGCTATATATCTCTTAACTCCTCAGTCACCTTAATATTTGAAAGGCAGTCTAATCCACTGCCTTTCATAGCGTGTACACATCCTCAGCCACTTTAAAATAAATATAGATATTATTTTCTATATAAATAAAAATGATTATATTTGCATATCAATTTTAAATATAGACAAAAATATGAAAACGAACTCAGTAATCAACAATCAAGACGAACAACTAACTAAGGTAGTTCGCAATTTCCTTGAAAAGAAATCTACATTCGAACTTGATTCGGATGAACAGGGTAATCTTTACAATCTTCTCATGGTTCTTTTATATAGACTAGAGGATGTTCATAAACTTTGCTGCATTGATATCAATCAATTCAATATGTATGAAACTACATATTACTCATTTACATTCGAATCGATGCTAACAATTGATTCCTTCACAAAAAAGAATCAAATTGCCGATGCTGCAGTCGAATTTATGAATGACTTTACCGATAATGATGGTATGTTCATATCATTTAATCAACTGGATAAAAATCATTGGATTTTCCAACTTAACTTTTCAATATCATGAACGAAGAACTTTTAAATGAACAGGCCCAAAAATTACATCAGGCTCAAATACAAGAATATCCCTGGGTATCTGCAGACCCCGAGGATGCTAAATCCTATATTGAGACTTATGGTGATACCGATGTACACCTATATTATGATTACTTAATTGCTAACGGAATAGGAGAAATAGAAGATGAACAAACCGAGATATAAGGTAAAACCTTTAGTACCACATTACATGGAGTTTACTACTGGGTCAATATTTGCAGGTACCTGGTGCCGATACTCTATAACCCTAACTTTGCATCAATGTTATATTGAAGCTATATGGAAGGTAAGACCTTCATCCTCTGATAAATCATTAGACGGGCATAAAGAAACTTTTAATACTTTACAGGAGTATCTAGATTGGTTTGATAATCTTAAGAAAACTTACAAGAAAAGAATTACCCGTAACCAAATGATGTATGCTTCATATAACGAGGAACTACGTACATTTGAATATACACCTTATGAAAAAAGAACAAATTATTAAAACCGACCAGGAACTCAAGGCAATCATGGTTGCCAATAAGTTCCACACATTTGATTACCTTTATGATGGCTTTGGTACATCCGATAACATTGAAACTCTCGAAATTGCTATCCCCAGAGCCAATTGCCCAATCGATACCATCGATTGTTATATTTCTCTCTATCCCACATACGAACAATTCTGGGAGGATATACGAAATAACTTCTTAGACTTAGACTTAACCGAAGGTGGCGATGACCAATACTACGATTATAATCCATCTTGCTTGGAGGCTATCCTATATGCCATTCCTCTTCTCAATGCCGAACACCAGGATTACATTATTACCGGGCTCAAAACCAAACTAAAGGCCTTTACCGAGGACGAAGACCAAGACGAAGACATGATACAGCAATATCAATCAATATATGATGCCATCGAAAAATACGAAACGGACCATCAGGAAACTGAACTCTTTAACGAATTATACGTATCGGACTTACTTAACCAAATAAACAAATAATCACTATGGTAAACTTATATAAATTACTCAACGTACTGGAACAGGGCATGACTCTGTTCCAACTTAACAAATGGAAAACTGAAGGTCTCTGGTACCCTATTACTCAATACAAAAAGGAATCAGACGAAATCCAGGTAGTAACCAATTTATTTATCCCAGAACAAACAAAATATCATATTCAACTTTCTGGGAATTATCCGGAGGAATCAGAAGACTGGAACAAGTTTCTAGAGGAAAACCAATGGAAAATCTATCCATTACTTGCAAATATAATGCAAGTCTTCTTGCCCACAGGGAACTACCAATTATTCTATACTCAATATTCACAAGGATTCATATCCATAATCGCTAAACCCTTATGATAACCATAGAAGAATTTAAACAAGCCATAGATTCATTATCACCCGAAGTACATAACCAAGCTAAAGAACTGGTAAAAACCTGGACCGAAAATATGAATCGAATATCAGAGGAACCAGAACTTGATATAGACGAATCCGATGAATTAGAACAAATTGCCGATGAAGCTAAATCTAAGTTACTTACTTTATTATTTGGCCCACTTTACATATACTTTGTACTAGAGTATTACGGAGATGCTACTTTAGACGACGAAGAAGAGGACTTTATCGAGGACCTATACGAATATTATTTCAAATAAAAGACTTTATCATATTCGTAATCATAATCACCAGTCCCAAGGGTTATGCCATTAACTTCTTTGGGATTGGTACCAAACCCTTAACAAAAGACATAGTACCTACATAAGGCTAAAGCTAAGAGAGATCCTCGAAGTAAACCTAACAGATATAACCCTAATCGATATAATATCATTACCATGAATATCCTCTATCACATAATCCGAATAATCCTATCCATAGTAACTATCCTAACCCTAATACGAAATGAGGAAATATACCAAGCCCACAAGCATACCCACCCAACAAACAAAATAAGGTATATAATATCACAGCTAATAATACTAACCCTATACACCTCATCACTAATCCTCATATCCTACACATATAGGATTATACTTAGGCACCTATACCTATAATACCATCTACCCTCCCCCAACAAAGAAATATATAAATAAAATCGTACAGAGCCTAACTACGTACCTAATAACCTAACTAAGGTACACATATAATAATACACCTACCTTATATACATATAATCAATATACTACCAATCATATATAATACATATCAAGGTACCTCACCGGGGGTTTTGCCCCAAGGGCAGGGGATTAGGAATCCCACCCTATTACTATACAACCACACTATAGCCACTATACTATATAGCTCTCTAGCTCTACTACCCCACACTTTAAAGGCAATCACAAAAAGGCCTAAAAGGTACACAAAATCCGACCATTAGGGGCCCCTAAATCCGATTGCCATGAGTTAAGTTTATATGTATTATATAATACATATTGGTTGAGGAAAGGTAATCGGATTTGTGATCAAGGCAATTAAATTATTAGGTTTCAAGGCTAAATGGTTTATAGGATTTAAGGCCTTCAAGGGGCATATTTAGGTAATATTCCTAGTAACTATGTAAGTTATTTGATTAGTATTTATATTATGGATAATTGCAGAACTCTAGGACAATTTTGTGATTTAGGGGTACCTTAATTGCCATAGTTGCCAAGAGCCATTAAGTATTATATTATATAATAAGCATTGGGTAGGGAAAGGTTCAAGGTAAATGGCAATCTCCATTCATGGCCCCTGGGATAAATAACCTTTAGGTACCCCAGCAATATTTGCATATATAATATATTATATGTATATTTGCATAGAGAAAAAAGTATTAATCATTTAAAAATATAACCGATATGAAAACATCTCAAGCATCATTCAGACAGAAGAACCCTCAGGCAATCATTAATTCATTGCTAGCTTATCTTTGTACTCATAACTCATATTATCCTTGGTATCAATACATTGCTAATACTTATGATAATTCTATCACTGACTTTCACTACGATGAGACCGATTACTTCGAACACCTAACTAACCTAATCCAAGATTTTAAGGTAACCGAAATTCTGGTATACTATAATACCGACGATGAATTCTTTACCTTCAATTCTCTCGAAGAGGAACCTATGGCTGATACCGATACTGCCGAGGATACCTACAAGGCCTATGGTATTACCTTCTACCTATTCAAGGATTAACTACATTGCCCCAGGCCTAACTTAGGTACCTGGGGTTTTACTTAGCCTAACTTAGTAGGCCGATATAGGCTTATCTATGAAAACCTTTTCCCATAGGCTTACCGAGTCCATATATGGCCCTATAGAATTAGGACCTGGGTGTTATAGAGGAGGCAATACAGAAGAGGCCATAATTCTTTATCATCTCAGTCCATTAGGGGCCTATATGTAATATACAGATATATAATACACTCTCAAGATGGCAGGCGTACGTAACATAGGTAATATTATATACCTATCATATATGCCCACTACAAGGCGTACCAATTTTGGCCTTCGGGGCCTCCAAAATTAAGTGCAATAATTAAGTGCACAATATTTTTAATTTTTCATTTATTTAACAGAAAATATTTTGAAAATAAAAATATTCATTTTCTCATAAATTTTTCTCGAAATTATTTGTAGTTTCAAATATTATTCGTATCTTTGCAATGTCAGAAAGATAAAGCGATATTTAAATAAATAATTTATTAGAATTTTTTAAGAAATTATTTCTCTAAAAATTTTGCAGATTAAAAATAAAACGTTATCTTTGTAACAAGAAAAAGAAATAGTTCTTTGATATAGTGAGACAATTATTCAAACCTTATTAAATTAGTTAAATTAGTCTTGAATATCTAATTGAAAAGGTTATAAAAATAAATTAAATAAAATATTCAAGCATTTTATTATGAGTAGTGAAAATTTAAACAATTCAGTTGAGAACGTTAATGCAGTTACTAACAAAGAAACTTCTTCAAAGAAGAAAATAAATAAAGTAAGTGCAAGTAAAGCAAAAGCAACTGCAAAAGCAAATAGTTTGATTGCTTTAGACGTTTTGAAAAGCGTAAAAGAAAAAAATCAAGGACTTTTTAAAACAGCTTTAGGGACAAAAACAGAAATTTATAAAAAAGATTTGTTTGCAGGTGCAAGTGAAAAACAAATCAAATCTTTGCGCAAAAAGTTTAGAAACGTGACTTTTAATTTTCTTTCTTCGATTGTAACGAATGCAGATAAGAAACTAATTGCTAATTTCGTAGACTTTTATAAACAAGTTTATGTAAATAATGATTTTTCTTTTGCTTCGATTGCATCAGAGAATACAAAAGAAGAAAAGAAAGCGATTTTAATTAAAGGACTTGAAATCGTAAAGAAAAACGTAAAGAAGTAGTATTAATCAGATAGGGAGTAAATTTACTCCCTATCATAAATTATAAAGTATATGATATTAATTTTGATAATGCTATTAATTATTTATAGCACTTTGTTACTAATTTGTTATTTGCTTACTAAAAACAAATTTATTATAGTAACGTCTTTTGATACTTCTCATTTATCAGTGTGTGACAAATATACTTTTTATAATATTTCTAATATTTGGAAATGTGTAGAAAATTGTAATAACTTTCATTATTGCTTAATTACTCCATATACTTTAATATCTTTAGCAATAATGAGTAGTGAAAACTTTACTAAAAAAGTTTTTTACAATAATCGAAAGTTATTTATTTGCAAAGAAGAATATTAAAAATAACTATCAAAGGGACATTCAAATAAATGTTTGTCCCTTACTTTTTATTTATGAATGTTAAATTTAACGTAACCGTAGTCCGTTTTTAGTACCACAACTTTTTGACACCTCGTATTAAGGGGTACCCAAATATCCCACAACCACACACAAAGAAGCCAGAGACCTAATATCCCTGGCAACTTATTACAGAATACTCTTAATTAAATCCTTAGTCCTATCCTTCCCAAGAACTCCTCGAACTTTACCACCTTTCTTCTCATAGAAGAAAACATACCATATCTGAAGGTCCCTTAACCACCATCTCTTAACTTCACCATAGCCATCAAAGTATCTTTCAATACAATTCATATCCAACTGGGTAATCCAAATCTGATACCAAATCCTATTACCTTCTTGGCATTTTAAGATTCTCTTATTGCGCTCATCTCTTACAGTTTCAACCTTTACCATATACCACTATTTTAAAAATTCATTCTTAAACTCGGATATCACTTTCTCCAATAACTCGGCCCTTACCTTATTAAACTCTAAGGTTAATGGATACCAGTAAAACTTATGCCTAAAGATGAAAGGTATATCCTCAATCCTATACTTATACCAATAACTAAATATACCTATAGGTTTAATCACTTTAGTATAATCTACAGGGGTCACTCCCGGGTAATGAATGGTTCTATATAGGTACTCTATCCCAAACCTATCAGGAGTAAACCATACCTTAAATCTCTTGTAGTCCTCTTGTACCATCCACATAGATAATTGCCCACAAAGAGATACAGGTGTATCTCTAGACAGGCCTACAAAGATTAAGTTAAGGCTTCTTATTATTCTATCGGCATTATCCCTTAGGTAATCCTCTACTCCTGATAATTCTATATCACTTTTCATGGTTAAGCATTTCTCTATTAATCCTAAATCCAGGCCTTGAGATAATCATTCTCTGTACCTCATGGATTTTTCTTTCCATATCTTTTCTCTCACCCATATATTGTTCTGGAATTTCCAAAAACAAATTCCAAGCCCTTTCGGTAAGCTTAAGGATTTGTTTTTCCTTTTTAGTAAACCTTGCTGGGTCATACCCATTCGTATCTTGTTCCATATCTCAATGTAAATTAGTTATTATATAATATCATAGCACCTATATTATCCTATGTGTATTAGATTACGATATCAAGTCTTTGCTTATATAAACCAAATAAAATGATTATGGAAGTATTCGATTTAACTAGAGGTACCACAACTGGTACCGTACGAGTACCTGCTAAGGCAGGTAAAACAACTCAATTTAAAATTAGGTCCACAAAGGCAAAGAAGGTAAATGGGAAATCCCAAACCCCAGAAAGGATTAACTTTACTTACTCTTATGCTAATCAGGCCGTTGTAAGAGCCTCTTGGGAAGAAGATCCATCTAATGCAGAACTGTATATAGTTACCTTATTGGTTATACGTACAAATACTGCTAACACCGAAGATAATACCACGGTACCTTTCACTCAGAATGAATCAGGTAATGTATTAAATCTAACTGTGGTACAAGAAGCTGCCGCAATTACCTATTAATGATGGCTTTAGGTTAGGTAGAGAATCTGGAGTAGATGAAACTTCAATCTCTACTATTGGTGGGTCATCTGGTAAATGGTTCGGTACAATCAATGTAAGTTTCACTTATGGTAGTATTAGTGGTAGTAATGATATAGAACTTTATCAACGTTAAAATTATGGAAAAGAAAACAACATTTAATCTCAGAGCGGGGGGGGCAACCACCTTAAACCTTACATTCCCTTATACACAAGGTATAGAACCTATTGAAGTAACTTCTCTAAAGGTTCGAAAGGTCAATGGAAAAGAAGACGGTAGTTCTGTTCAAGTTGGCTATGTTATAAATGAGCCTCCTTATGGATATATAATAGGTCAGACTATAGATGGATTCGAGATACACTATAAAGAGAATTCTAGTAATGATAGTAGGAACGGTGTCATTACCCTTACTCAAAATAAATCAAACAAACAATGTAAGGTAAACTTTACTCAGAAAGCAAATCCTATACGACGTTATAAGGGCTTGGCTATGAAAAGTTATGGTAACTCTCTTGAGAGTCGTGATACTTATGTAGAGTTTGATAATGATACCAAGTACTTTAAATGGGCCGGTTCAACTAACGGTCTTGCTATGTATATGAGAAATTCTCAGGGATTCGAAAAATCATTTAAGAGTTTCATATTACATACTACCCAGATTAATAACTTTGGGCAATACAGTCCAAGCTATATATCCCTCTATGGAGAAAAGAACTTTGTAAACAGTACCTACTCAGCCTCTCTTACAGACCATACAGACCTTGTATTTAAACTACCTTTGTCATCTGGCCTATGGGAACCTTTTAGTATCAAACTATGGAGTGATCAAGGTGGAGATGACTACTCACTGAGTTTTGAACAATTAATTTAAAAATATATGGAAAATTATAATCCCCCCCCCTAAAACTGGCCTTTGATGCTAGAGGGACTACATCTCAAACTATAAATGCTCCTTATGAAGGAACCAAAACAACCCTTACCATTTACTCTTATAGAGATACGAAAGTAAATGGTAAGGTTACTGGCAGTGACCTAATAGACTTCACTACTAAACTTACACCTGATGGAACAGGGGCTTTATTTGGGGAATTCGAAGTACCCAGTAGTAATTCTGCACTTGGTTATTTCGCTTTTAGTATTCTAGGTACCTCTCATAAATTTACCTATAAAAAGTCTACTGGTTTAGTTGTAAACTTATCTACTCCCGGTGAAACCGATACAGCCTATATTGGTGATGTGGTAAGTGTGTACACTTGGGACTCTAATTCAACTAGATGGGTATATCGAACTCAATTTGCTTTACCGAGTAGTGATGAAACTATTCCGATATATTAAAAAAATAAGGGGTATAATACCCCTTATTTTATGTTACCTACCAGAGTTTATATCTTATAAACTTATAAAGTAAGTAGATTGGAAATAATGGAAGAACTAGCCATACCGAAATAAATAATACCAACGAATGTATATTATGGGTATGTGGTAAATAATCTAAGCAAGCCTTTACAAAGAATACCGTGAAAGGCAAGCATATTAAATAAATGGTTGCTATCACTGTTATCATTGTTCCTCCTTGAAATATTTGTTAACTATCTTCGTTAGCTTCTTATCGAAATCAATCATAATATCCAATGCTTTTGCATCATCCTTGAGATTTCGAATCTCTTTATCCAAGAACTCCATATTTCTCTTTATGGAAAAGTAAGCCTTGAATGCAAGGAATCCCTTTTCATTTTCCTCTGTTAAGGGTAAAACCTTTCCCTCTTTCCCATCTAACCTGGAATAGGTATCATCCGGTCCAAGAGTTCTTGCAACCTTTATTCTGTTACTTAGTAGAGCAAATCCACCTTTCTTGTCGATAGATTCTACTGTTACTTTCTCCATGAGTTGTCTCCCATCAATTAAGAAGAAGACTTCATCACCTTCCCGGAGCTTTTTAATTTCTTTCTTTTCTTTTTTCATATCTGTATTAATTATATATGCAAAGATAATAAATTATTCTCTATTTATTGCATTATCTATTATATTTTTAATAAATTCATAGGTAACCTTTTTACGGTCCTGAAGTTCTTTGAACTGTGCTGGGGTTAGAAATATACCATTGATTTTAAAAAGACCTCTTAGATGCTCTGGTATAGTCCCCTGATGACTGGCATTATTAGTCTGTACTAATGAGAAGCTTTTATACTCTTCATCGAGTATGGCAGCATAGGTCATAGTGGGATTTAATTTAGCATGGTATATACCGCTAAATCCTGTAGGTATAGTTAAAATAGTACCCGGTACCTTGACTACCCAATGGAAATATCCGGGAGTTATCAGAGCAACTTTGTTCTGTTTTAACAATTCCTTATCATATTCCAATCGTTTATGCCAAAAAGCACAATGAAAACAGAGTTGTTCGGTTTTCATTAACTGAGGTATTTCATAATTAGGCTCAAAATCCTCTAAATTAATGGGTTTGCCACAAATTCGGCATTGATTTTTCTTATCCATATTGCATTATTTATAAGTTATATATGATAATAGAACCTCGAAACATCCTAAAAATGGGTTATAAGCAATACTTTCGTTACTAATATTGAACCATTAAAACTGATAGGTTATGGATAAATTAACAAATGAGATGATTAAAGACCTTGCTAATCGTTTAGGTCTAGAACCTGCTCTCTTAAAAGCTGTTCAAATCGTAGAAGCAGCTGGTAGAGACGGATTTTTAGCTGATGGCAGACCTCAAATTCTCTTTGAAGGTCACATTATGTACAAAGAATTTCATAAAAAGTTCCCCGAAAGGGATTTGGGGTACCTTTGTAAGAAATTTTCTACGGTATTTTATCCAAAATGGGATAAATCTAAGTATCTTGGTGGTGTACATGAGTATAAAAGACTCGAATTAGCCAAAGAAATTGATGAAGAATGTGCATTAAAGTCTGCAAGTTGGGGTATGTTCCAGATTATGGGCTTTAATCACAAACTTTGTAGCTGTAAGGATGTCTATGATTTTGTTCATAAGATGTCTGAATCTCATGAAAAACAACTAGAACTGATGTATTATTTTATGAATACATCTGGTTGTTTGAAGAATCTCAAGGAAAAGGATTGGGCAGGCTTCGCAAGAAAGTATAACGGTCCTGGTTATGCCCAAAATGCTTACGACCAGAAGTTAAGAAATGCTTATGAAAACTTTAAAAACAAGTTATGAAAAGATGTCACTTTAACAGCTGGGTAGCAAAATTGTTTTTGTTCCCAACTTATACAGCAGTTACCCTACTGTATAACTCTTTCTTTAAGAAAGATAAAGAGGATTATTCTAGGGATGACATAAACCATGAGTGTATTCATCAAGTACAACAAATGGAATGTAGTGTTATTGGATTAGTATTAGGATTAATACTATGTGGATTATTTAACCTCTCACTTTGGTGGGTATTAATCCTGGGTCTTGGATTTTTCTATATCTGGTATGGTATAGAATATCTTATAATCCTATGCTTTGCTAAATGGGACAAACAGAATGAGAGATATCATGATGTAAGTTTCGAAGAAGAAGCTCATAACAATGATGGGGATTGGGACTACCTTGAAGATCGTAAACCATTTGCATGGATTAAGTACATCAAATTGAGAAGTTATAAGAAATGAGAAAGTTAAGGGTATTGGGAGTGTGCGCTGGACAGGGTGCACTCCTGTTCCCCTTTAGGGAAAATTTGCTAGGGAATATAGAAATAAGAGGAGTATTCCATACTCCAGGTGAAGAACAATGGAAGTTGAATTTTGGTGATATACCATTTTATAAGGGGTTCTGTTTACAAGAATTCGATAATAAAATAGATATTATTATATCAAGCCCAGATTGTGGTGCATCTTCGGTAATGAGGTTATCTAAAGTAAAAGAATTGGGTAATCCTAAGGATAATCGAAGTTTAAATCTAGTAATTGCTGCAATATTAGAGTATAAACCCAAGATATTTCTTATAGAAAATCTGCCTCGTTTACTATCTTTACTTCCTAAAGATTTCTTTGAGGAAACGTTTAAGGACTATAAATTAGTTTTTCACGAAAGATCAGTTTCTGACTATGGGAACTCCCAGACTTCAAGGAAGCGTTTAGTTATCATTGGAGTACATAAAAAGACCGGTAAGAAATACTTGAATGCTTTTAATGAAGTATTCCAAGTAAATACTCCAACAACTACTAGAAATCTACTAAAACCACTAACATTCTCTCAAGAAAATAATACTAATCAAATTCCGTTTATGAGTAAAACTTTGGCAATGTATGATTATCGAAAGTTACCTGAGAAGAAAAATCTTACGGTTGCAAAGATACATCGACTCTGGGTTAGAGATTTCAGAGATGAAAAGAAGTGGCCAATCAAAACTGCAAAGATGAGTACTCTTCCAGGAGTATATCGATTGGAGTATGACAAACCTCCATTAACTCTTAGACCTGCAGATAGGCAATTCAGACCTGATGGTTATCCTTTGGGGATTGAGGATTTTAAGGCAATCATGGGATTCCCAAAGAAATTCAAAATTTACCTTCATGAAAATAAGGGTACCTTTGAAGAGGACTTTAAGGATTACCATTACTGGCTTAACAAGGCAAGGTACACAATTGCCAAGGGGTCGGTTTATGAGGTAGGGATTTGGTTCAAAAAATGCCTCAAGAAAATAGACTCATCAAAACTGAGCTAAATTGAGCTGTTTGAAAACCCTTTTTTCTTTTTATTAAATTTTTCTTTTTTAGGAAAGTGCTTTCTGGTAAAGAAAGCTATAATCCTATAAATCAACTCTGAAGGTAAGAAAGGGATTGTTAAGGGAAAACAAGGAAACGAGTGAGTACCAGAGTTTCACTAAAAGCGAAATTACCATGAAGAATTTAAAGAATGCCTTGTTTATTGTATTTCTAGGATTTACTATTTACCTTTGCTTCAGGAATTACAAACTTTCTCGAGAGGTTGATTCCCTGGAACAAGCGGTCAATGAAATCCCAGATACAGTTTACAAAGACAAACCATTCAAACCAGAGAAGAAGTACTCTGAAGGAAATGAACCAGATAGAATCTTAGTTTACGATAATAGGCAGTCAAATTCTTTTCCTGATTCCATACCAAGACAGTCAGTTATCAGTAATCAAGATTCACTGGTTCAGATTGTATTGAAGAAGAATCAGTTGAACTTAAGTCTACTCAATCAACAGACTGGAACTTATTCAACTAGACTGTTCAATATCAATCTAGATAAGTACAACTATAACTGGTATGAAGGTCAATTAACTCGAAAGAAAGTTGCAAGGTTATCACTTAAGCCTTATGTTTATGGTAAGTATAGACCTTTCAATAATCTCTTCGATATGGGAGCTGGTCTTTCAATCAAGACTAAGAGATTTAATTACAAACTCGGAGTCAATACCTTTTACTATCCAAAGATAAAATCAGGAATTGGTACTGACATCGAATTTCAAATAACGTATAATTTTTAAGTATGGCAAAGACTATCTCAGAAACTAGAACTACTTTAACTCGAGAAGAGCTATCAAACTTATCCCGAGTTTCAGTAGATGTTTTTTATTTCAGTCTTTTCTGTAATGTGATACACCCAGTAAGGGGAAAGGTAAGATTCGAGTTATACCCATTTCAAAAGTCTGTTCTGTATAACTTTATTGCTCAACGATTCAATATCATTTTGAAATTTCGTCAAGCAGGTATTACAGAGTTGATTTCTATGTACTGCCTTTGGTTGGCAATGTATCATCCCAACAAAAAGATAAACATTATATCTATCAAGGACACAACAGCTAAGAAGGTACTTAAGAAGATTAAGTTCATGTATAAGAATTTGCCTTGGTATCTTCAAACCCCCATCATTAACGGTAGAGCTGGGGAATATGGCTCTGCTTCCATGATAGAATTTGACAACGGGTCTTTTATAGAATCCATACCAACCTCGTCCGAAGCCGGTCGTTCAGAATCTCTTTCACTTCTAGTAATTGACGAGGCAGCAGTAGTAAGATGGGCTGCTCAAATTTGGGCTGCTGCTTTTCCTACCCTTTCTACGGGTGGAGCTGCCATCGTCAATTCAACTCCTTATGGAGTAGGTAATTTTTATCACTCAACTTGGGTAGATGCTATTGCTGGAGGTAATCCATTTAACCCCATCCGATTATATTGGCAGATGCACCCAGAACGGGATATGACTTGGTATAACCAAATGTCTTCTGCACTGGGAGCAAAACGAACTGCACAAGAAATAGATGGTGACTTCTTGTCATCTGGTAACACAGTCTTCGACTTAGCTGATATTAAGGCTATCGAAGACTGCCTTAGTGATTACCCGGTTATTAAGAAAAGATTTAACGGTCAATACCGTCAATTCTGCGAACCGGACCCCAATAAGGAATATTTCATTGGAGCAGACGTTTCAACTGGTAGATCTTCTGACTACTCTTCATTTACTTGTATGGATAAGCCTGGAGAAGAACAAGCTATATACAAAGGAAGAATGGCAGTAGGTGCTTATGCTAAACTACTGGGTGATACTGGGCAATTGTTTAATTGGGCTACCATAGCACCAGAATCTAATGATGTCGGTTTGGCAGTAACCTCTAAACTTCAAGATGAGGGGTACCCAAGACTTTATTATTACCAAAAGATGCTCAAGAAAAAGGGCAAGAGTAGACCTGAGATGGATAAATCCCCAGGTTGGTTAACCACCCAAAAGAATCGTTCAGTGATAATAGAGAACTTAGAAGAAGATATCAGAAATGATGAAGTAATCATAAAGGACCCATTCTTTGTACAAGAAGCTTATACCTTCATATACGATGGTTTAGGTAGACCTGTTGCAATGGGTAAACATAGAGCTAATAACTCTACTGTTGATGTGGACCTTGAAGGAGACGTATATGCAGATGATGATATTTTCGGAAAGGCAATATGTAATCACATAAGGAAAGGAAAAACTAACGTAATCGTACAACCAAGATGAAAAAGTACTTCAATTTTAGTTGGGGTTGGGGCCGTAAGAAGGACCCTCCCAAGAATGGTACATCCTCTAATAAAGAGGAAAAACCTGCCACACCCATTTCACCTGGTAGGGTTTCAGTTGATGATGATAGCGATAACTTAATTACCTCATTACAAGGGTTAACTAAATTAGTTGAACCCTCTTTTCGTGTTGATGTGATACCTTTAATCAGGGATTTATACAAGGTAAATCCTGATATGGGCATTGCATTGCAGGATATGTTTAAGTTAGCTAACACCAGTCATACTGTAACTTTCCCAAATAATACAGATGCAGAAGCTGCAAAGATGAGGGACCATCTTAAAACCGCCACTAAAAAGTGGACCAGATATACTGCTGGTATAGATGGTTTGGTTAACAAGATGATTGTTCAACTTCTTGTAAGTGGGGCAATTTCTGTAGAAGGGGTTCCTAATGATAAGCTAGATGGTTTGGCTACGGTATTATTTCTTAAGCCAGAGTTTATCAAATTTAAACGGGAATTAAATGGGGTGTATGCTCCTTACCAAAAGAATCAGAATTACTGGATGAAGCAACAAGATTACATTAAGCTTAACCCAGAAACCTATTTCTATGTTGGTATGTTCAATGATACAGATGAACCTTATGGAGTTCCCCCATTCATGCCTGCATTGGATTCCCTAAAAGGTCAAAATGATATGAAGATTAACTTCAAACATATCATGGAGATTTGTGGTATGGTTGGTTTTCTCGAAGCAAAGATGCAAAAATCACCTCAAAGATCAAATGAGAATATTAAGGCTTATGAGGCAAGGTTGAATCGAGAACTTAATCTTCTCAAACGTAATGTTAGGGAGGGTATGAAGGATGGGGTTGTAACTGGGTATATTGATGACCATGAGTTTAAACTCAATTCTACTACTAAGGAACTTGGTAATATTGAAAAGCCCTGGAATATGAATCAACAATCCGTAGCTAATGGCTTGGGAGTTAATGGTTCTATCATTGGGATATCTGCCACTACCGGCGAAGGTGCAACGGGTATAATGCTGTCTAAGATGATTAGCCAGTTAAAAAATATCCAAATGCTAGTAGCTTATGTATTGGACCGACTTTATTCTCTAGAACTGCGTCTGGCAGGCTTTAATAATAAGGGGATGAAGATTGATTGGGGAACTTCTACGGTTTCTGATGAAGTTAAAATCCAACAAGGTCTTCAGTATAAGATACAGAATCTTGACTTATTGTACAAGGCAGGCATCATTAGTCAAGAACAATATGCTTGGGCAATGGGTTATGACTCACCGGATGAGGATGAACCAAGAGTTTCACTCGAGGACCAATTTGCTAAGGGCGGTAATTTAGACCCTCAAGAAGGTACCAAGAAGAAACAAAGGCAGGATGATAAAAACCAATCTGCTCGTAGGTCAAGAGATAAATCAAATCCGTCTCCTTCTCGAGGAGACCAAAATACTAAAGCAAGATGAGTAAATTCACAAAGAAAAACAAAGAGCATCTTGATTCTATGGTGATAGGTCAAGGCCATACCATTATGGCTGGGTATATCCCAGAAGCAGTGGGAGCCCAGACTTTCTCCGAGAATTATTACAAATGGAAGAATCCTACACCGGACACCATTGCTCAATTTGGATTTTGGGGAGGGGATATAGATTATAATACCTACTATCCTAACCTGGATAAATCGGAATTAACTCCAAAGGATGAGGAATTTATCGAACCGATGTTTAGATTACTTTCGGAAACAATCGTATCGAAAAATTGGAATCCTACAGACTTCAGTCAGAATGGAGTACTAAAGGCTTCTATGAAGATGTTGCTTGGGCAAACAGTAAACTGTGACCATGAAACAAACATTGGTAATGCTATTGGAGCTGTATCACAAGTAATGTGGCAGGAATCTTACAAAGACGGTCACTTTACAATCCCTGCAGGTATCAATGGTATTCTGAAGATTGATGGTAAGGCAAATCCAAGAATTGCTCGAGGTATATTAATGGAACCTCCTTCAATTCACAGTAACTCAGTTACCGTACAATTTAAGTGGGATAAATCACATCCTACTATGGAAGATAGTGAATTCTATCAGAAACTCGGTACCTATGACTCTAAAGGTGAAATGGTACGTAGAATTGTTACTGAGGTAGTTCGTTATCTGGAAACTTCCCTGGTATCTCATGGGGCTGATTCTTTTGCCCAGAAAATTGGTTCTGATGGTAAAATAGTTAATCCTACATTTGCTCGAAGAACCTGGTCCTCTTACGAAGAGTATCGAGACGATAAATCAAAGCAATACTTCTTTACGGATTATAAAACGGACTTATCACCATTTCAAGAAAACGATACTCGGGATTCTTTTAATGATACTGATGCTAAGGATAATCATTCAAACGAAAATAATATGAACGAATTAGAAAAATTTCTAGAAAGCCTTTTCGGGGATAATATGCTTACCCTGGAAGAAGGAAAAGAAATGAATCAGGAAAATGTCATCTCCTGCATTCAAAATTTGGTATCATCCAAAAATGCTTTGCAAACTTCAGTTGATAACCTTACTACAGAGAAAACTTCTCTTACTGAACAGGTTACTAACTTGAATGCCGAAGTAGCTAATCTGAAAGAAATGGCAACAGTAGGAAAGAATCATATTGCTTCTCTCCGTGAAAATGCCACAGAGACCTACAAAAAGCTGATGGGTGAAAATGCAGATGAGACAATTGTTACAATGCTCAATGCAGAAACAACCGGTATTACTACTCTTATCTCTTTGACAAAGGATTACCAAGCTCGCTTGGAAGAGAAGTTCCCTCTCACTTGTTCTAAATGTGGTTCCAAGGACGTTAATCGTGCATCTTCTATTCAAGAAGACGATAACCAAGGTAAGAATGGAACCCAGGACACTACTCAGAACCAAGAACCTTCTTCAACGAACAATGTACTCGAAAGCTTGTACAAGAAGAAAATCAAATAAGTTATCATATAAATAATTAGAGTTATGACTAAAATCGTAAACAATCCTCAGCAAATGACTCTCTTTGGGGAAAGAACTCCAAGAGCGGTGATTTACAAGAGTGAATCACACAAATTGCATCAGGCTTTTAATGTAAAAGCAGGTGTAAAGATTGTACAGGGTATGCCAGTTGCTTTGGGTACCGACGGTTTAATTGAACCGTTTATCCCTGGTGGTGCTGGTAGCCAAGTATATTTGGGTATAGCAGTAACGGATAATATCAATCCGGCGTACCAACCTCAACGTAATTTTCCTGTAGAAGTAACTGTAGCAGTTCAAGGTTATATGATTTTGAACTGGGTTGCAAAAGAAGCTCTTGATTGCGGTTATATTAACCCGACCGAAAACCTTTTGCATGACCGTTTCGTTATTGCAGAGGCTTCTACAGACGAATCTCAGTTCATTGCCATCACTCCTGCAGATGAGGCAAACGATGTGATTCAAGTACTCATTCGTTAAACCAAAGAAAAATTATGGGACAAATTGATATTACAAAATTGAAAGCTCAGGACTTTATGAAAGAGCTTCCGGAAATGGTAAGAAGCTTGGAAGCTGTACGTTCCGGTTCACAGGATAAGAAGCCTGTAGAAATAACATTGGAAGAATTAATCACAGGTAAGTGGGGAATTACTCAAGATGAACTGTTTGAAAAGGTTGGTATTAATCCGAAAGTTGATACCATGCAGAATATCTTCACTATGCCTCAGCAAAACGTTCGTTGGATTGTTCCGGAAATCATCCGTGCTGCTATCACTTTGGGTATGCGCCAGGCTCCGTTCTATCCGAACATCATTGCATCTGACCAATCTATCAACGGTTTGCAAGCAATCATGCCGATGGTTAACATGTCTGATGCAGCTCCTGCAAAGATTAACGAAGCAGAAACTATTCCGTTGGGAGATGTTAGCTTCGGACAAAAATCAGTTAGCCTCTTCAAAATCGGAAAAGGTTTCAAACTTACTGATGAAGTTCGTAACTACGTTTCACTCGATGTCTTGGGAATCTACCTTCGTGACTTTGGTGTTCAGTTGGGTTATGCTCTGGATACTTTGGCTATGGACGTGGCTATCAATGGTAACAACCCTGATGGCTCTGAGTCAGCCCCAGTAATTGGTGTATACGAAACAACCAACGGTATCACTTACAAAGACCTTCTGCATATTTGGGTACGTGCTGCTCGTATGGGACGTAACTTCCAAACTATGATTGGTGGTGAAGACCAAGCAATCGAAATGCTGAACTTACCGGAATTCAAAGACCGTCACTCTGGTACTACCGAAGCTACACTGAACGTGAAGTCTCCGGTTCCCAAGAATGCTGACTTCTACATCCATCCGGGTACACCTGACCAACAGTTGCTGTTGATTGATACATCTGCTGCCTTGATTAAACTTACTGCTCGTCAGTTGATGTTGGAATCTGAAAGAATCGTTTCCAACCAGACTCAGGCAATCTATGCAAGTTTGACTACTGGCTTCTCTAAGATGTATCAGGATGCTACTCTGTTGTTGGCTGCCGATAAGAAGTTCTCAGAATTCGGATTCCCCGAGTTCATGAATGTAGACCCTTATCTGATGGTTAACCTCGAATAAGGTAGTCCCGGTTTCATCTATATAAATTCCCAGGGAGGGTAGGTAATTTAAAAGCCTATCCTCTCTTTAATCACTTTTAAATCTTAGGAAATATGGCTAAAGAAAAATATATCGTAACTGTGGGACCAAGAGCTTACAGTTTTCATGACCAATCAACGGGTATTACCGTTTGTAAAGGGGAGGATAAGGAACTCTCTCGTCGTCAATTTCGTACACAGAAAATACAAAAAGCAATTGCTGCCGGTCATTTGATTATCGTTGCAGATAAATCGGATATCGAAAAATATTCAGAGTCCGATATCGAAAAGTTGGACAAGAGATTGAGTGCTCAGTTTAAGAAGGGCATGACCTTGGAAAAACTTTCTAAGGGTTACTCTCTTGAAGAACTGAAGTTGGTAGCAAATTTACACGAAATCGTTGCAGAGAAAGACGACACAGTAGAAACTCTTCTTCAGGCTTTGCTGGAAGAATTTGAATCCTCTTCTAAAGAGTAGTCTATGAAAATTACATAAGACAGACTAATATGAAAGATAATCTAGACTTTTTGTACGTTACGTCAGGTCTGGAAGTTTCATTTAGAGTCATATCCAAAGTCCCGGCCAAATCTATTTTTGACTGGGACTTTGGCGATGATAAGGGAGAGGTTTTCAATGGTGGAAGACATGTTTCCTATTCTTATGAAACTCCCGGTTTCTATACCGTCACCTTACACGTAACTAACTCTGATGGTTTAGACCTCACCGTAGATAGGACTCTGGTAGTTTGTGATTATGGGCATACGGCATTAGCCGATTCAATATATAACTTAATCGATTACTATATCCCCTCAGAAATATCGGATGGGATGACCAGGGATGAGAAATCTATCTATATCACTAAGTGGCAATATTATATTGGACCTCTAGTAAACCATACAATTGCTCCCGATAAGTATACGGATGAATTATGGTATGAAGCACTAGAAAACCAATTAATTATGGAATTGGCAGCATGGGATTTTCTTAATGTGAAGATACTTAATCTTTTAACAAGTACTTCGGAATATTTAAGTCAACTCACTTCTACCAAAGAGCAAACTGGTGATGGTACTTCTAAACCCGAACTTGCCCGAGGTGATAGAATCAAACAAATCACTACTGGGCCTACTGAAGTACAGTATTATGACACCTTGGCAGAATCTGCAAGTTCCCTATGGAAAACACTTTCTCAAGCAATGCAACCAGGTGGCTTAATAGATGAGTTAAGGAAAAACCTTTGTATGTTAGCTTCACGATTGGAAATCTATTTACCGTTCTGTGATGAAGTATTCAGAACTGTGGTACCTCGAGTAGTTAATAAAAGGCAACCAGGTATATTGGATGGACCAAATCCAAGTGCACCTGTAAATGGTGGTAAGAAATCAATCCTAACTAAGTTATGACAAAGACTCCTCATAGAATGGTGAAGAACCGCTCTTGGGATAGATACAAGAAAATTATCACTGACTTCTTAGATTGGGATGCTGGTAGGCAAACAATAACTTGGGCAAAGAATGTTAATCAGCTACTCAGTCATGGTGAAGATAGTACACCTAATTATTACAACATCCAAATAGAGGCATTATGTTACTACAATGCTTTCAGAAACTGGCCTATTAATAAGGCTACAGTTACTGGGCAATTGGATGACGAAAACTTATCAATACTAATTAGTAAATCTTATATAGAGAAAATCGGTTATCTTACACCGGAAGGTTATTGGGATTTTAATTGGGAACAAGATAGGTTCATAATAAATGGGATAGTATACAAACCAGACGGTGATACTCAAACTGCTCAGGCAAAGGATGAGGCTTTAGTTTTCATGGTTATCCTAAAGAGAGACCGAGATACCAAAGTTGAATTTGTAGAATAAAAATAAAGTATATGGCAAAGATGTTAGTACTGAGGTGGACACCAATTACTACAAACAGTGGAATTTGGTTTGATAGTAATCTGGTTATCCTCAATGGTACCTCTGGAGTTCATATTGAAATGAAAGGTAATGGCAATGATGTAACGGCATTTCAATCGATGACCGGAAACAAATTTGTCACCTGCTTTCAAGATTACTTCGGGGATATCTGGGATAAAATAATACCTCATCCTGGTATAGGCCAGGTAATAAAGTTCCGTGTAAATAGGCTTCCTGATTATGCTTGCATACGGGGAGATATTGAGGACGGTGGAGATGTAGACCCCGAAAATCCGGATATACCAATGAATGCCTTCTGTGGTTCAGAGGGAGAACCATTCAGAGATATCGATTCGGAATTCTTACTGGGTCGTCAACGTGCAGTAATTAATCCTTAAATTATTATAAATATGTATGTAAGTAAGTATTACACCTGCGAAGAAATTGACCAGCGGTTGTTACAGGGTTACTATGATGACTTTGTTCGTGCTGGCTTTGGAGGAACTATTAATGAGTTCTGGGCCTTCGTACTTTCTATCAAGGATAAGGTAGATAAGAAAGAAGGATATGACTTATCTAAAAACGATTTCACTGATGAGCTAAAAGCTAAACTCGATGGAATCGAAGAGAAAGCAAATTATATTACAAAGGTTTCTCAGCTTGAGAATGATTTGAAATTCCAAACTGAGGAAGAAGTTAAGAAGGCAATCAGTGACTTGGTTGATGGTGCTGATGATGCTCTTGATACTCTTAAGGAGTTGGCAGAAGCTTTGGGTAATGACCCTAACTTTGCAACTACTATCACTAACAAATTAACTGAACTTCGTACTGCATTAAGCGAAGAGGTAAGCCGAGCTAAGGAAGCAGAGGCTGCATTGGGTGCTGCAGTAGCCGCAGTTCAGGATAATCTGGAATATGGCTTAGACCAAATCAATAAGAAAATTGATACTACTAAGGCAGACTTAAAAGCTGATATCGACCGTGTTGAAAGAAAAGCTGATAAGAATGCCGAAGATATCAAAGACCTCAACGATAAGATAACCGAAAAGAATGACGAACTTGAGACTGAACTCAAGGGACTTATTCAACAAGAAAAGGACGAACGTATTGCTGCCGATAATGAGATTAAGGAAAGTGTAAACGAACTTAAGACTCTGCATATCAATGATAAGGCAGCTATCGAAGCAAAGATTGCCGAAGAAGTATCTAATCGTACAAATGCAGATACGGTACTGGATTCTAAGATTAACGAAGAGATTACTAATCGCCAAGCAGATACCCAATCTCTCCAAGGTAAGATTGACCAGGAAAAGGTAGACCGTCATTCTGAGGACCAAGTTCTTCATAATGAAATCTCTAAAGAGGTATCAGACCGTACCAATGCAGACAATGCTTTGCAGGGTAAAATCGACCAAGAAGCTCAAGCTCGTACTGCAGCTGACCAAGTATTACAGAACAATATTGATTCAGAAGCTACTACTCGTGCAGCCCAGGATTTAGTCCTTGACCATAAAATCGAGGATGTAAAATTGCAGGGCCAGGCAGATAAATCCCAATTACTCGAGGCTCTCAACACCGAGATTCAAAATCGTAAGGATGCCGATACTGCCCTTGATGATAAGAAGGTTGATAAACGTGAGGGTTATTCATTAACCAAGAATGATTTCACCGATTTACTTAAAGCCAAGTTGGATGGCATTGAGGAAAAGGCAAATTACATTACTCACATATCACAGCTTATCAATGATTCCGGTTTCCAAACTGAGGACGAAGTAAAGGCTGCTATTCAAGAAATTGTAGGTGCTGCTCCTGAAGTACTTGATACTCTTAAGGAAATTGCCGATGCCTTGGGTAATGACCCCAACTTCGCTGCAACCATTACAAAGAAATTGGCTGCAATTACCGAACAGGTTAACCAGGAAATCGAAGACCGTATTGCGGGAGATGAAGCAAACAGTGCAGAAGTAGCTACAGAGGTTCAGGCACGTAAGGATGCAGATACTGCCCTTGAAGCTAAACTGAAAGAATACGTAGACAATAAGTCTGCTACTGGAGATGCTGCAATCGGGGTTGTAAGAGATAACCTTAACAAGGAAATCCAAGACCGCAAGGATGCAGATGCTGCAATTCAAGCAAGCCTGGATAAGGAAATTGCCGACAGAAAGACTGCTGATGATGCTTATACTCTTAGTCTGAATAACGTTAATAAACGTATTTCTGATTTAGCATTAAGCCTCCAGGATTCTATCAATACTTTGCGTAACGAACTCACGGCTCAGGTAAATGCTAATACTACAGCAATTGCTACTAACCAACATGATATCAAAAGAAACTCAGAGGCAATCACAAACTTAACTAAGACTGTAGGTGATAACTACAAGGAAGTTAAGGATATGATTAACAAAGAAATCGTAGACCGTACTAATGCCGACAGTTCTTTGAGTTCTCGTATCGATACTCTCAATATTGACCTTAATACCGAAAGAGTAGAAAGGACTGCAGCTGACCAGGTTCTTCAAGTAAACCTCGATAAAGAAGTAGCAGACCGTACTGCAGCTGATACTGCATTGAGCACTGAGTTCACTGCTAAGTTGGATAATACCAAACAAGCTTTGGTATCTGAGGTGGATAAGCTCAATACAAAAATAGACCAAGAGAAAGCAGACAGAATTGCTGGAGATAATGCTTTGGGAGTTCGTATTGATTCTCTAGAGACTGGTAATACCAGTGCTATGAACGAGCTTAAAGAAAAGGTAAATGCCAATACTACTGCTATCAATACCGAGAAGGAAAGGGCTATTGCCAAAGAAACTTCCCTTGAGGCAAAGATTGATGTTAACCTTCAGAATCACAAGGATGATATGGCTGGTATTAACCAGGATATCCTTACAGAAAGAAATGCTCGTTTGGCTGGTGATACTGAGTTACAAAATAATATCGATAAAGAAGCTACTGAAAGAGCTAACCAAGATACCCTTATTAATAATGCTTTGGCTCAAGAAAAGTCAGACAGAATTGCTGCTGACCAAGCCTTAGATTCTAAGAAGGTAGATAAGGTAGATGGTAAGGTACTTTCTTCAAATGACTTCACCGATATTCTCTTTGCTAAGTTGGATGGCATTGAAGACCATGCTAATTATATTACCAAGGTATCGGAGTTGTTGAATGATTCAGATTTCCAGAACTCTGAACAAGTAGAAGCCGCTATCCAAAAGATTATTGGTTCTGCACCAGAGGTACTTGATACTTTGGCAGAGATTGCTAAGGCTCTTGGAGATGACCCTAACTTTGCAGCAACTATGACTGCTAAGCTTACCGAGTTGGAGAATAAGCTTACTGCCGAAAAGAATTTGCGTGAACAGGGTGATAACAACTTACAACAGTCTTTCACTAACTTAAGTACTACACTTACTACTACAGTAAATGAGTTGAGAACTTTTGTAAGTGAAACTCGTACAGAGTTGTTAACTTCATTGAATGCCACCAATGCTCTGGTAACACAGAATACTGCCAATATCCAACGTAACTTGGAATTAATCCAGGATATTCAGGATAACGTTAATGGTGGTTATACTGCAATTACCGATTTGCTTAATAACGAAATTGCTGCTCGTAAGGCTGAGGATATTCGATTGGAAGCAAAGATTGACCAGAATACCTCTGACCTCAATACAGAGAGGGAAGAAAGAAAAGCTGCTGATAAAGTTCTTCAGGATAATATCGATACCGAAGAGGCTGCTCGTATTGCTGCAGATACCGCTCTGGGCAAACGTATCGATAAGGAAATCCAAGACCGCAAGGATGCAGACACAGCTCTTGATAATAAGTTCACTACTATTACCAATGACCATGAGGAAAGACTGGTAGCTGAAGAAGGTACTTCCGATGCTTTGCCAGATACCATGGTTACTGATGTTAGTGCTGTAACAAGAACTGGTACCCAACTTTCTTTCAAGGTAAAGACTTCAACCAAGGATAATGCAAATAACCAATATGGTGAAGAAGTAGAAGCTACCAAGAATTTACTCCCAGTAACTCAAACTCTTGCTGGAGTTATGTCTGCAGCTGATAAGGTTAAGTTAGATGGGTTAGACCCAAATTCTCTGACAGATATCTCTGCAGCTTCAGATGCGAATAAGGTAACAGTAACTGTAACTAAGGATAACGGTTTGAATGCCGATACCACAGAAACCTTCGATTTGCCTCAAGCATCTGCTACTAAGGCTGGTACAATGACTTCTAAGGACAAGGTAGAATTGGATAGAATCTCTACAGCTAACTTTGCTCTTGGTGCAGTAACACCTAATAAAACTACAGTAGGTATAGCTGCAACTAAAACGAAGATAGACAATAACACTACTGTTCAGAATCCTATTACCTTACCTGCATCTACTCCAGAGAAAGCTGGTGTACAAACTGCTGCCGACAAGAAACTGTTTGATTCTATACCTGCTGATTTAATTACTTGGATAGACGAATCTGCAACTGCTGAGAAGGTGACTATCCTTGGCCAAGTTCACAGTATAGTAAAGGGTGAATATACCCTGGTAAACTCAGTAGAGAAAGATATAGCTGCAGCATCACAAACTGTTGCAGGTGTAATGACTGCTGCCGATAAGGTAAAACTCGATGTTACATTACCTAATGCTATTGCTAAGGAAACTCAGGACCGTATTGATGCTATTGAGGCTTTGGGAGAAGAATCCGAAGCTGCTCTTGCTAAGGAAATTGCTAATAGAAAAGCTGCTGATACTGCCCTTGATACTAAGTTTACTAAAGCTGTAAGTGATGAAGCAACTGCTCGTACTTCTGCTGATACTGCATTGGGTGCAAGGATTGACAAAGAGATTACCGATAGAACTGCGGCAAATACCGCCCTTGATACTAAACTGCAGAATAACATTAATACTCTAGAAGCTAAACATGATGCCTTTGTAGCTACGAAAGGTAAAGCTAATGGATTTGCTTCCTTGGATGCTAATGGTACTGTACCCGCAAGTCAATTGCCTTCTTATGTAGATGATATTATCGAAGTATATGCAACTTATACTGTGGGTGCAACTGGAGGGTTAACCAATATCCAGCTATATTCAGATGCTGCCCATACTCGACCTATTACTGGAGAGTCAGGTAAAATCTATGTAAACGTTGCTAGTGGAGAACCTTCTTATCAATTCCGTTGGTCAGGTACTGCCTTTGTAGACAGTAATACCTCATCACTTATTATCGGTCAGATTGCAGGTACTGCATTTGACGGTGCAAGAGGTAAGGAACTCGAAACTCAGATATCTTCACTTAAGGTTAATGGTGCATCTCATTTTGATAATAACACCTATCAAGCTTCATCAGTTCGACTGAACTTTAAGTGTTGGTTTGGAAACGGTAATGTTCAAGATCACTACTCTCAGATTAAGGCCGCTTCTACTACAGAAGCTGGAGTTATGTCTGCAGCAGACAAAGTGAAACTTGATACCACTTTACCTAATCAGATTACTACTGAAACTACAAATCGAACCAATGCGGATAAGGCTATCAACGATTTGTTGGCAACTCTACCTGACCACATGCTGGCTAGAGATTTGAGTAATTCAGGTAATTTGATTAACCTAGACTCTACTGCTACTAATTTAACACTTGCTTATTGGTGGGCAGAGAAACAAGAGAACGGTCATTACCAAATTAATAAAACTCAATATGCAATTACTATACCCGCTGCTACGACTACTAAGGCAGGTGTAATGACTGCAGCCGATAAGACTAAGTTGGATAATACCGCTACTGGGTTGGCAAATGAGATTACCGATAGAACCAATGCTATCAACAGCTTAAGAACTGAGTTGAAAACTTACGTTGATAATCTGATTTCAGATACCGATACGGATTTGACGGCATTGGAAACTAAGGTAAATAACCACATTGCCAATAAATCCAATCCTCACAGAGTTACTAAATCTCAAGTTGGTTTGGGTAATGCTTCTAATACTTCGGATGCTGATAAGCCAGTATCTACCGCTCAAGCTACTGCTATTGCAGATGCTAAGGCTGCCGGTAAAGCTGCTCAAACATCAATCAATAGCCATGCAGGTAGAAAAGATAATCCTCATGTAGTTACCAGAACTCAATTGGGATTGGCAACTACAGATAATGTAGTATTTGCTAAGACTACTGCTCCTTCGGGTTTCTTTAAAGAAACTTCGGATATCCGATTGAAGAAGAATATCAAACCTCTAGAACATACTCTAGACCAAATCTGCAATATACCTACAAATTCATTTAATATCTTCAATGAGTATGATGAAGGTACCATTGCTCAGGATTTGGAAAAGATAGGTTTGGAGGCTTATGTAGATGAGGATTATATCCCTTATAAGGAAGTAGGTAATCTCAAAGATTTCAGTGATGAGGAAGTTACCGAAGTTGATGGAGAACTCTATGTAACTGTGAAGGCAGTTAAATACCATAAAATGTCAATCTTGGCAATTGAAGGTATTAAACTTCTTTGTGATGAGATTCAGGCTTTGAGAGACGAACTCAATGAACTAAGGAGAGATTCTTTACTTAAAAACTTAGATTAATATGGGAGAGATAGCAACCTGGAGTGCTGTCAAAACTAAAGTAGGCCTTGGTAAGACAGGTAACGACTGCCCTACCAAGGCTGAATTGTTAGCACTCTCCCCTACAGGAACAGGGGAAAACTATTTGGGGTTGGAGCTATCCAATGCCAGTTCCTATAAAGATACAGAATGCGTTAAACTCGAGGATATTCACAAGGTAACTTATAAGTATACTTTCACTTTATCGAATAGTACCCTTAACTTTACTGCTTTAGGTGGAGCTCCTACTAATGCCGTTCAAAGATTCGGTAGTCAATCTTATCGAGAAAAATATCTGGATGGGGTAACTACTGGTGTAAAAGAGCAGGTAAGTTATAGTACCTCTGGATTACCCTCTTGGGTAACTTGGTCTGATGCAGGTGGTTGGTCAGCTTCTGAAAATACTGCCTTAACTACCCGGTCTAAAACTGATGGTAAGATTGTACAACAAGGTTCAGGTAAAACCTTTACTATTGGTTGGTCTCAGGCAGCAGCAGCATCCCAGTCATGGACTTATGGTTGGAGTGTAGACCCCACCTCTATATCCTTTTTTGCTTCTGGAGGTACGAGAACATTTACCGTTACTTCTTACAAGCAAGAAGTAAGAAACGGGCATTATTATGGTAACCAAGTTACTCTAACTTATACTAGAACAAATACTGGAAGTGTAAGTGGTACTGGTACTTCTGTAATTATGACGAATAATACTTCTACTTCTGCAAAGTCTGGTACTGTAACGCTTACTCAAGCAGAAACAGGAAAGAAGTTAACCATATCGTGTTCTCAGTCTGCTGGTTACTTAACCTATAGCGAAATTACAGCAAGTGGAGGTGCAGTAACTGATATACCTGCAAGTGGAGGTACTAGAAGTTCTTTTACTACCTTACCAACTTATGCACAAACCTATGGTTGGAATGGTAGCACCCAAGGTGCTGGTACAGTTAACTCTGGTGCTACCATTACCTATAGTGCAGCAGTAACTGCAACTTCTTTGGGAACTACTGCTAAAGCCAGAACACTTAAAGGTACACTTACAGCTACCATTTCCCTAAATGGTAAAACTAAAACTGTACCTATCAATGTATACCAAGCAGAGAATAAAATTACCAGTACTACTACGGGTTCTTGGAGTGTAAAACTTACTGCTGGTACCTATACCGTGAATAATGATGGTGAAGATGTATCTTTATACCCAAGTGCTACTGCTCCAAAAACCAACCATTGGTCTTCAGGAGCAACTAGTTCTGCTGGACAATCTAGTGCTATTCCAACTTTAAGTATAGAACCCGAAGTATCTGGTTTTACTATAGTAACCCCTTCTGGCTCAGCCCCTTTTTTGAGAGTAACTGAGAATACTGGTACATCCTCTAGGTCTGCAAGGGTATATGCTAGATATCAGGGAGTATCGGATTATGTGGACATTACTCAATCAGCAGCTACTGTAACCTATACTTATACATTTAAGGATGCTAAGCCATTAACTTTCTCTGCTTTAGGTGGAGCCCCAACCAGTAGTAATAAGCTATTTAATGCTACTTCAACTAAACAGAAATATATTAATGGAGTAGCTTCTGGTAGCCCTACTGATGTAGATTATGATTCAATAACTGGTATACCTTCTTGGTTACACTACACTAGTTCTGGAGGTTATGTAACAGCTTGGACTGCCGATGAAAATACTGGGGCTGCTCGTTCATTTACCCATACGCTTACTCAAAAAGAGTCAGGTAAAACCTTACAGGTAAACGTATCACAATCAGGAAGAACTGAGAGTAATAAATACTATCTGGGATTTGATTCACCTACTGGTAGTAAGACAACTAGTAAAACCGTAGTAGCTACAGCAAACACTATTGGTGCTATATCGGCTTATGCTTTCAGTACTAAGGTAATCAATGGTACCGAAAATACGGGTACCAGATATCCTTCTGGATTAACCGTTTCAAGTAAACCCACCTGGGTAACCGTAAATATAACTCACCAAGGGGATGGCTTATATTCGATAAGATTGTATATAACCGAAAATACTTTTACGAGTTCAAGGAGTGGGTCAGTAGTAATAAAACCAAATGACAATGATGACTATGGTTGGGAATTGACCATAAATATTAGTCAAAATGCTGCTACTATTACCTATGAGTACATATTCGAAATTGCATAGGTTTAATTACAACACTAGAACATTTTTATATGAGATAGTTAATTTTATTTAGAAATTAATAAATCCAAAACATTATGGGAGTAGAAGTAAAAGGTACTGGCGATGGCGTTGTAATCGCGGACAGAGGCTGTAATGACGGCTGCTGTTATAACCGGAATTCCGGTTGGGGCTCTGGATGGGGAGCCGTTGGTGGTGCATTGGTAGGTGGTGGCTTCGGTGCTGCTGTGACCTCAAGAATGGCCAACAGGAAATCAAGTGCCTCATCGAGAACACTGCCAAAGACACCGAGATTGCTCGCCTCAATCGAGTGATAGATGCTCAGAGAGACCAGAACATCATCAATCAAGTGGTAGCTGCCTTGAAGACCGGTACTACAACGCCAGCTCAGTAATTTAAAATACCGAGATGATTAAAAGGAGTGCATCTGTTTTTAGGTGTACTCCTTTTTTCGTTTTAACCCATTAAACTAAGGAATTATGGAACAAGAAAAACTCACCGAATTTAAGATACAGTTAGCTCTACCCGCTCCCAATATAGAGATTGCACAAGAAGTAGCAAACAAAGCTCAGGTACTCATAAATCAATTTGGATACTATCAATTCTTAAACCTGGTAGACTTTATGCAAAAGAATCCAGGTGCAGTTTCATTTGGTTTAAACTTAATAAATAAAAGATGATTATGGACGAAAGAACATTGATTTTCCAAAAGGTACAGAAAGGTGAAATGATTTTCACATTAGAAAAAGACAGACGGTCTGGTTATCCTATTTTCGATACAGCAAGGGTTGTAAAGGTAGGTGAAAGTAAACCCATGGCCTCTGGTGCTAAAGACGGCTTTGTTAACAGTGTCGAATTGGTAATCCAAGATTCGGTATCACAGCTCACTATATATTTGCCTTCACAATCGGATGAGGGTATCTATAATGGTGTATACTATACCACCGATGTAGCGAATATAATTAATGAGGTTACTATGCAGAAACAGAATGCCTTGAATATACTCAACAATCGACCGAAGTTTGAGGCAATTGTTTCTGAATGTGATAACATTCTAAATTCAATCAACCAATCCTCATCTGCCCCGAGTAAACCTGCTCCAGGGTTTGAGGAATTCCGTCAATACATGGACCAACGAATCTCTACTCAAGAGACTCTGTTACAAAGGATTGCTCAGGAGTTGGGATTGGATAAACCTAAACAACAGTAAGAATTATGCCAAGTAAGTCGGTTAATATTACACTATCGACTCCAGTTGGCCCTCTAGAAATATACGTAGATAAACGAGAACAAGCTCGTGCAGAAAGGTTGATTGCCAAAACTCCAAGTATCTTAACCAAAGGCTATGCGAAAGGTACAGAAAAGTTTGGTAATCAACTTCTTCGTATAGTAAGACGAAGTTTGAATACTGGTGTTCCCCCAAGAGGTTCAGGAGTATCATGGCCACCACATTCTCCCGGTACCCTAAAGAAATATGGGGCTCATACCATGTTAAATCTTACAGGGCAATATGCCAGGTCAGTTACTTTGGTAAAAGGTAAGAAAAGAACTTTCGTCGGTTTGCCAATTGGAATTAAGAAGATTACCTATACTGGTAAGACTTCAAGAAAGACTCTAAATCAGATAGCTATTATGTTAGAGTATGGTAGTAGGGATGGCAATTTACCACCTCGTCCTCTTTGGAATCCTGCATTTAAGGCTGCTGGTGGAAAAGCTGCCTTACAAAAGGAAATACGTAATGAAATTAGAAAAGAAATAAGGAGGGTTAGATAATGGCAGCAGATTTCGAAATATCTTCATTATCCGGAACTGGTACTGCAACTATTAGGGTAAAGCCTAAGGCAGTAAACGAAGACATGGATAATATAAAAGAGCAGGTCCTCAAGGTAGTAGTTCAAGGTGTAGAAAGGGAAGTAACCCTGGTACAAAAGGCTGCTCCTAAAATAGTAGAGACCTGGGGAACTTATTTTAGTATCACTCCAGAAACTACTTCTCATACTTTCGATGGTACTAAAAGCGGTGAGACCCTAGAAATAGGAGTATACAGTTACCAACAGAAGTTTATCAATAATGAGCCTCAAGATGAATACCGTGCTGTAGATTGGAAAGTTGAAAGTACGGTAGATTGGTTAACAGTAACCAAAGAGGCCGGTGAACTAAATAAGTTGAGTAAGGTTACTATAAAAACTAAATCTTCAAATAGTGAGTTTTCTGGTACAGATGCTGACCCCATAGAAAGAACTGGGTTAGTAAGAATTACTCAAAATATTGATACTGAGCCTACTAAGGAAATCAATATTACTCAGGGGAAGGGCAGAGTTAATTACCATCTCAAGATAGAGGGTAATGGTACTAATATTGGGGGAGCTCTTGTCTATGAGGGTAACAAAGATGTTACTATAGACATTACTATAGAGAAGTGGATTAACTCCAGAACAGCTAAATCTTATCCAGCAATGATTAAGATACCTACCCTGGGCCAGAGAAAGGACTTCTCTGGTACTTCAAATGTAGCAGGAAGTTCTCTTACCTACAGTGGACAAGGCTGGGTACAAAACCCTGGAACTATAGTTTCTAATTGGGTAGGTCATACTACTTTGAGTTGTTATTTCAAGGCGAATGGCAATAGTAAGTTTGACCAGATAATCCAACAGATGACTGGAGCTTTTCCAAGTTGGCCTGTAGAAATTGACCCATCAAGTTTACCGCCTGGAGCTACACTAAGTGATATTGAAGGGACCAAACTATTTTACTTTTTTACATAATTATGGTAAACTCAGAAGAAGTAGTTGAAAGAACATTTTACATATGTCTTCTCACTACAATGTTAGAAATGGGTCTTACCTTAAATCCAGATGACTTCTTACCTTTGTCTCAAGAAAACGAAAAAAGATTTCAAGAGGCAATAAAGGACCTTAAGAAGTTTATACCATTATATGGTATTGGAAATAATCAAGTAAAAGGCCCAAAATCTCTTCCTCGAATAACTATCGAATTGCAAGGTTATTATTCGGGGGATATTGGTGTGAACAAATATATCATTGGAGATAAACTGGAGGATGGCAATTACCAAGCTTCAGAGTTTCCTTATGAAACAAAAGATATCACCGTTGATATACATCTCATTTCTCAAACACAAGCTGATATGAGATTGTTACATACAATCTTATATACTGGCTTACCTGCTAGAGGATATATAAGACCTTATTTCAATGACTTAGAGGAATGGAGTAAAGGCAGGCTTGCTCCTACCGGAAATCTATTCATTGAGATGGGTAACTATTATGACCACCCAGATGTAGAACATGGTATGCTTGAAAAGGTATATACCTATATTTGTAAGGATGGCATTCTCCCAGAAAAGCTTTTGGAAGAAGGTACACTTACACCTATCAAGGATATATCAGTTCTCATTGGGACATTGGAACAAAACGAAAACGAAATGTTAGAGTTAAAGGTACCTAAAGGATAGGTACAATACTCTAAGGTATAAATTAAACGAGTAATTAACTTTAATCACAATAGAATTATGCCAACTTCACCTCATGTTGATTTTAAGTTTAAGAACAACAACGTTCTTCAAACTACTCCTATGTTAGGAGTTTCTTGTGTATTGGCTAGAACTACTAAAGGTCCATACGATGACCCTTCAGAAATCATCTCTACATTCTCTCAGTTCCAAAGAATCTATGGTTCTGAAATTGTACCAGATGGTTCTGTATCAAATATCGAAAAGGCTTTGCAAGGTGGTTCTAAGCTTCGTGTTATTCGAGTACTCGGTAAAGGAGCTACTCAAGGTACAGTAGCTGCAACAGCAAGTAAAGCTAAAACAGTTGCTAAATCAGAAGAAGAGGGAATAGCTCCGGCTTCTGCAATTCCCAAACCTGCTACACCTGCTGCAATTATTACTATTGCTTCTGGTGGAACTACCTACAGTTTGGGATTAGTAACTAAAGGTTACGGTGATCCTATTGGTAGTACAGATACATTCCAGGTAGGTTTTTATAAACAGGCTAATACCCTTTATTATAAAATCTATTCAGGTAATGGGCAGGTATTGGAACAAGGTCCAGTAGTAACTTATAAGACTGCTGATGATAACAATAATACTTCAGTAGATTACCTTGCTCTTAGTGCTTTTGCTAAGAACTCGGAATATCTTAAACCAGTAGTTGTGGCAGGCTCATCTTTCGAGAACCTAATCAAATGGTTAACCGAGAGTGTAGATGGTACCAAAAATGCGGTTACGGTTACCGTAGGTGGGGCTGCTCCTACTGATACCGAGAAAATGTTTACAGGTACTGTAGGTAGTGCTGGTTCTACTCCAACTGCCGACGAGTGGATTGCTTCATTGGACTTGGTAAAAGACTACACCGATTTCTACCAATTATTTATTTCTCATATTTCTCAACACCTTACGGCTGATGCCGATGTACTTAAGGTATACAAGGCTGCTGGAGATATGGCAAAAGAATTGATGGAATGGGTACTCTATATTGAGGTTCCAAAACATCTTACCCATTATACTCAGGGTACTCAAGCTAGAGATTATAAAGCTCAGGTAACTTGGGTACAGACTTGCCTTGGTACAGTAGGTAATTCTAAGTACATTGCTTATTTCGGTGGTGGACTTAAGTACTACAATGAAAACGGTAATCTTCAAGATTCCGATGTAGTGGGTACTATTACTGGTTTGGGAGATGCTTCTGCTACTCAGTATGGACCTTGGAAATCATTTGCTGGTATGAATCGTGGAGTAATTGGAGATGCTGTTGGACCAGTATGCCCGAACTATGGTTCTCCTTCTCGATATAATGAACTGAATACACTTGCTCAGAATTATATCAATGAGATGGTAATCAAAGATACTCCAGATGCCGGTAAACAAACCATGCTCTGGCATTGCTTCTCATCCCAGGTAAAACAGGATTCAGAAAGATTCCTTTCAATTGTAAGGTTGAATTTGTATCTGAAGAAATTCCTTCGTCCAGTACTTAACAAATATTTGGAAGAACCAAACGTTTGGGGCACTTGGAAGAGAATCTGGTTGGAAGTTAAACCTACCTTGGATTCATTGGTAGATGAAGATGCCATGACAGAATATACCTGGATGGGTGACCAAGATGCAACTTCTTGGGATGACCTTTCTGTAAATAACGAAGCAGATGCTCGTCAAGGTAAATATCTGGCTATCCTTAAGTATAAGGACGTAGTTCCTATGCAAGAGGTAACTATGGAGATTGTAATTGATGCTGCCTCTAAGTCGGTATCAATTGTAGAAACAAGTAATAACCTATAAACATTATAACGATGGGAGCAAAAGTAAAAAACCCACGGAAAAAATTCTTGTGGAGCATTATGTTTCCTAAGCACCCTATCAATACCTACCTCTTTCAAACTTGTACTTTGCCAGATGTAGAGATTGACCAGGTAGCTCATGGGGACGTTAATAGAGATGTTAAAACTGCAGGTAGGGTTACAGTAGGTAACCTAATCGTAGAAAAACTTATGACTACTGCAGGTTCAGATACATGGCTTCATGATTGGCTTTATTCTTGCCAGGATATGATTGCTGGTGGGGGATTGGTACCAAGCCAATACTGGGAAACTGCCATTGTAAATGAACTTGCTGAAGATGGGGTATCAGTTCTTAATACTCATATCTATGAAGAGGTTTGGCCATGTAAGATAACTGGCCTTGACTTGGACAGAATGGCTTCAGAGAACACCATTGAGTCTATCGAATTCTCAGTAGGTACTGCAGACAAATATTAATTCCTTAGTCTATTTTCACTAAGATTCGGTGGAGGGGTGGGATTCCTGAGATAGGATGTCTCACCCCTTTCTTGTTGTTATAGGGAATACTATGAACATTTGTAAACATTAAAATATTAAAATTATGGAATTTAGAACATTTGAATTTACCGGGCCCTCTGGTTATCTTTATGAAATCAGAGAACAGAATGGAGCTGATGAGGATATTCTCAGCAACATGTCAGATATGAAGACTTTGATGAACCTTACCAAGTTCATTGCAGCAATAGTAATCAGAACCAATGCTACTCTCACTGGTAGATTAACCGTAGAGGATGCACTTAACCTACCAGTAAATGACCGTTATGCAATCATATTCAATTCCCGTATTTTCTCACTGGGTGATGAAGTAGAATTTGAATATGATTGGGGTAATGAAAATGGTGGTAAGGTTACTTATGGCCAAGATCTTCATGAATTCCTTTTCAATTATGGTACAGTACCCACAGAACAGGAACTTAGTGAAAAACCTGATGCTATACCTTTCTACCCAGAGGGTGTTAAATTGGTAGACCACGAATATACCTTGACTTCAGGTAAGCATATCAAATTCGATTGCATGACCGGTAAGGGAGAACAGGCTTTCATGAAACTACCTATGGAAAAGCAAACTAAGAATGCCCCTCTTCTTTGCCGTAATTTGCATTTGGAAGTAGATGGGAAATGGGAGAAGGTAGAAAGCTTTATGCCTTTTAGTGCAAAGGATATGGCTGAGATGAGAAAGCATATATTATCTATCGACCCAGTATTCAAAGGTGATTCCCATATTACTAATCCAGTAACTGGAGAGGAAAGAACTTATCCTGTAGTATGGGCACCTAATTTTTTCTACCTGACGGAAGAGTAACTTTAGAGGGTGATTTTGTTTATATTACCAGAGCCGAGATAACCTTAGATTATTTCGGCTTTTTACGTCTTCCGTATAGGATAAGGAAAATATTCAAGGATATGGCCGAGCAATATTATAAACAATTAAAGAAGAAAACAAGATGATAAATACCAGTAGGAGTGTAATAGAGGTCGGTGTTGCCATGGTTTTAAGAGACCGATTCTCTCAGGAAGCCGGTAAGATATCTGGGTCATTTAGAACTATGATGAATGACATGACTACCTGGAATAGAGGTATTCAGATGTCAGCTTCCAATACAATGGACTTCGGGATGCAACTTGTGGGGGGAATGGCAAGGGCCTATAAATACTCTGCGGGTGTTCAGAATGAAGTTTGGACTGCTTCGAAGATTGCTGGTGCTACCATTGCAGAACAAAGAGAAATGTTACAATTGGCAAAAGATGTCAATGAGATAACACCTCTTACTGCTTCAGATGTTGCATCAGGACAAAGATACTTGGCTATGGCCGGTAATAAATTCGATGCCATTAAAGAAATGATTGGGCCAGCCTCTAAGCTGGCTTCAATCTTTACTATGCCAGTGGGACAGAAAGGTGGTGTAGCTGACTTGATGACTAATATCATGTCAATGTACCAAATCCCAATGACCGAAGCCGCTAGAGTAACCGATGATTTATATACTGCTGTTACTAATGCAAATATATCTTTAACAGACTTAGCCCAGTCCATATCCTATGCAGGAGCAGATATGGCAACTGCTGGAGTAGACCTTCGGCAAACGGCTGCTGCTATTGGTGTATTAGGTGATATGGGTATACAGGGTTCTATGGCAGGTACTTCATTGGCTAATATGATACGTTATTTACAACTATCCCTTGTTAACCAAAAAAAGAAAGGCTATAACGCTTTAGCAGACTTAGGCTTAAGTCCTGATGAATTCTTCGATGCTAAAGGTAACCTTATAGACCTTTACACTATCTATCAGAAGTTTGCTAAGGCTGCAGTAGATTTGCCTTCACGAATTGAAACCCCAACATTCTTCAATATATTTGGAGTTCGTGGTAATAGAGGTATGCTCCCAGTACTTAGGGATATTGCTTCTGGTAGAGATAAGATGGGTAAGATACTTGCAACCTATAATCAGAATATGGGTGCAGTAAATAGACTCAATGAAGAAAGACTTAAAACCGATGCTGGTGTAATTGACCAATGGCAATCCGGTCTAGAGAACTTAACAGTTACTGCAGGTGCAGCACTTGGTAGAGTATTTACACCAGTACTTCAATTTGGTACCAGATTAGTTAATATAATTAACTCAGTATCAGAAACTTGGGCAGGAGGCTTTGCCCTTAGAGTTATAGCAACTGGTGTAGTAGTGGGTACTATAGTGGCAGGTTTTAAAACCTTAAGAGGTATAATGCAAATGACCTCTTATCTTCAAACTTTAACTACCAGAGAATCTAATGGCATGTCAGCAGCAGCCATAAAAACTAATACCCAATTTGCCATCATGGAAGCACACATGGTAAGTATGGTTAACCTTATGAGAACCATGGTACAATTGCAGATGATGATGGGTGGTATTGGTATGAATAGTAAGGGTAGATTCTATAATTCAAAAACTGGTAGATTTGTTAAAACCCCTAATCCTGGAGTACCATTAGCTACTACCATGGGGGCTAGTTTAATTGGTGGAGCAGTAGGTCAAGGTATGGCAAACACCGGAGGTCAGATAATTAGACAAGGAACTGCAAAAGGGCTAGCTTCAATTGGTGGAGCAGTAGGTCAAGGTATGGCAAACACCGGAGGTCAGATAATTAGACAAGGAACTGCAAAAGGGCTAGCTTCAATTGGTGGAGCAGTAGGTCAAGGTATGGCAAACACCGGAGGTCAGATAATTAGACAAGGAACTGCAAAAGGGCTAGCTTCAATTGGTGGTAGACTTTTGGGATTCTTAGGTGGACCTATTGGGATTGGTATTACCGTACTTCTCCCCTTATTAATTGAGGGTATTAGTTATCTTAGCAATTCCGTAGATAGGAATACTGATGCTCAAAATAATAAAGAAAATGACCCATTAACTATGAGGGCTCAGAATGAGGAAAGATTCCTTAATGCCATGAGAGCTGCCATTAGGGATGGTTTAAGGGATGGTAAGATTGGTATCACAATAGATGGTCAATCTGCTGGAGATTATACCCTTGGTAGTCAACAGGATTATACTGGAGTAGTATTAGGATTATAAACTAAAATATTATGGCTAGAGTATTAAATAAAGCAACAGGTAAGGTTGTTGAAAAGTACAATGACCTTACACGAGATACATCTGGTGTTCTTACTGGCCCATTAAATAAATTATGGAGAGCTCGAATATTATTAAACCGAGCTATCTCTACTCTTCCCAAAGATGATGCTTTAAAAGGTAAAGCCTATGACCCTAATGGTGTTTTAGGAGAATCTCAGATATCATCTAAGAACCCAATCTTAAATAAACAACTCCAGGCTAAATGGAGAATGGAATTGCAATTCCCAAGGATGGAAGAGGGAGAAGATATAGACCCAGCAAAGGGCAATAAGAATACTACCAATTATCGAAACTTCGAGGTAAAGGCCGATATTAGATATCAGAATGAAGTACGGATATATAATATGTCTGCTAATCCAACTCAATATATTACTTTACAGAACAGACCTCCAGAATTGGATTTCAGAGGAGAAACTACATGGGCAACAATTAAATCCATGGGACGTAATACACCCATGTATCACTTTACTGGTGCCGAAGATATTATTCAATTTAATGTATCTTGGTACTGCAATGACCCCGAGAATCCCGAAGAGGTAGTAAATAAATGTAGATTACTAGAGGCATGGACTAAGGCAAACGGTTATCAGACTGCTCCACCGATTATTCAAATCGAATGGGGGGAATCTGGTTTATTCGAGAACCATTACTACATTCTTACTTCTGCAACCTATACTCTGAAGAATTTCCAGAACGGTTACAGGATAAGGATTCCTGGTAAACCTGCTACATTTGGTAATGGTAAGTTATTACCTGCAGCTGCTACTCAAGAATTAATTTTCAAGAGAGTAAGTGCATATAACTTATCCTATGGAGACTTTATAAATTCTGATTCACTTAAAAAGACGGAGGGCATTAAATATGATTGATACAACTCAGTATTTAGTAGGTGCGAGTCCCTATAATCAAGCCTATGTTTTAAACTACGGTGATGGTGATTATTCTTTAGAGGCTGTTCAAACCTCAGTACCTTCATCATCCGATGATATACAACATACGGTAAAGGATGGAGAGACTCTACAGAATATTGCTTATAGGTATTATGGTGATTCCGGTAAGTGGTATCTTATAGCTGAGGCTAACGGTATACTAAATCCATTTAAGGAATTAGAAAGTGGAACCCTTATAAAAATCCCAGTATATGCCGGCTAAACAAAAACCCATATTATATAACGGAATGGGCCAACCATATTTGGCTCTTTTCGATTTTAAAGGAATGCCTATTAAGAATCCTCTTACGGGCATTCCTCTTGGAGCGTATATAAGTACCTGGAGTTATAGATATGATGAAGAGAAAGAGAATTTAGCAACCATTACTTTTGATACTGGTAATCCTGATACCGTAGATATAGAGGCTTTACAAGAAGGACAGAATATCTGTCTTCAGTGGGGTTACATATATCCAGACGGTTCATTTGTTTCTGGGCCGATTAAAGTAATTAAAGTAAGAGATTTCGATGCTAAGTTTGATTCTACTGGTACTCATGTAACTATAAAGTGTATTGATTCTACGGGGGATTTAAGGTATCAACCATCCTATAATTTTTCTGAGATGGAGGGATATAAGTTATCTACCTTCTTAGACAATGGCTGTGATAATTCTGTAGGTGTAATCATAGAAATATTTCAATAATGGAACAACAGATTATAAGTAATAAAGTATATGAGTCACTACAAGTACCTACTGAGAATACCAGAACTACTACTGGTAAAGTACTTTATGCGAATAGGTACAGTGGAGTAGCTAGTGTGGCTATGCCCGAAGATTTAAAAGCTCTAATAGATAGTGACTTTGGATTAGTAGGCAAGAATATATTGGTTCAGCTTGAACAGAAGATGAAGGGTTATACTAATGGCCCATGGTATGTAGATTCTAGAGATGGGGTTATCTATATACATAATCGAAAGTTTAATGAGGAACCAGTACATACTTATACCTATCAGGGAGAGAATGGTGAAGTACTCAGCGTATCTTTTACCATGCAGAATATAACTAAAAAAGTTAAAGCTACATTGGCCCCAGTAATCAATCCTGAGAGTAAAGATTTAAATGTATTTACTACTGGTATAAAAGAACCAGATGAGAATAATTTACCTCAGGTAATGCCCAATGAAGCTAATGGGGTATATTATAAAAATTGGAATACTTCAGTAGGTAAATATGGTGCTGAGAATAACCCGGATGATATTTGGAAAGTTAAAAGTATTCAAATAGAAAATGCCCTTGCAAATGATATGAACTTTAAAGCTGCCGTAGCAGCCGAGAAGGAAATGAACCATAAATGGAATAGTGATGTAGCTGAATACAAAGCTACCAATCCTGCAGAAGCTTATAGAGCGGGTAAACAAAAACATCTTGATGATCTTGAATTAAGTGAATTGAAAGCAAATATCAATCAGGCCATATCTAATTTACCCAGTGACCGTAGAGCTGCTGTTCAACAAGCTTTACGTAATTCAAAAACTGGTAAAGAGTTAGAAGCTAATCTTTATAAGATACTAAAGAATGAACGGTACTTATTTGAAGGGGATGACCAAATGATGTACATGACTATAGAGGATGTAGACCCAAGAGACTATGACCCACAACATGCTAATAAGGGTGGGGCTACTGCTTGGGGCTCAGAGGATATGGCTAGTGTAAATCGAGGTATTCAAGCTTTGAAGGATGGGCCTTATACTATTGTGATAGATGATACTCCCGTGATAAAGTATAAGAATCCCTTAAATCAAAGCTTGGGTATTTATAGTATCAGTGTTAAAGTACAACATTGGAAAAAAGCCAACATGGATGTACCTATCTATAAGCTTTATCACAACCTATTTAGTAGATATGGTGGAGCAGATAAGTATGCTTGGGCTGCTAATGCCAATGCCAATGGTGGGTTAAAACATACCGAGAAAAGGTTAGTATGTCAAATGCAGGTAATAGGTAGACCTTCTCTTGCCTCATCTCAAATAATTAATATTGAGAATGTAGGTAAACGTTGGTCAGGGCCTTGGTATATCAAACAATGTACTCACTCTATGGATGCTGGTCAAGGCTATATAACCAATTTGGAATTAGTAAAGAATTTAAGTAAGTCAGGTTCTGTTACTTCTCAATCCGGTCTATCTACTCAGGATATAGTAGCAAATGATGCTAAGTCTAACAGTAAAACAAGTAAGGGTAAAGATAAGAAATCCCTTAGCAATGTAAACGAATTAATACTTGACTTCACTTACAATGAAGTAGTATACTTCGTGGAAACTTTCTTAGATAAAAATGGGGAAGTTAAAGATAGGAAGGGAGCAGAGGAATTCCTTCGTAAGAGGGCTTATTATACCGAAGTACTTGCTAAAGACCCAATCGAAAAAGCAGAAGGGGTAGTAATTACTGAAGGTAATCTTACTACCTCTACTGGTAAGTATATACCAGGAAAGATAACTATCAAGGATGTACAAGTTCCTGATGATTACTGGGTTAAGTTTGATTATATGGCAGTAGCCATGAGGAATTACAGAGAATATTTGAAAAAGAATAAAATAAAATAATTATGGGATACGAAACTGCACAGATTATTACCGAGGAAGGCTTAGAAGGTCTCGGTAGATATTATTCAGTGTATCGAGGTATAGTTGTAGATAATAATGATACCGAAAAGAATATGAATAGGGTAAAGGTATGTATTCCAGAAGTAATGGGTGGTACTTTTACTTGGGCTGCCCCTAAAGGTCAACATGGTTCTATAAGTAGTGGTTTTAAATATTTAGCCCCGAAGGTTGGAGACATAGTATTTATTACTTTTGAATTTGGTGACCCAACAAAGCCTTTATGGGAATACCATGGTTGGGGATTACAACAAATACCTCAACCTCTTAATGGTCCGAATAAGATGGGCTTAGTTACACCCGAGGGTAACTTAATTGTGATTGATGATGATGAAGGAACCTTGAATCTATATTTTAATGGCTCTGTATCTCTATATTCAGAAAGTGATGTAGTGATAGCCTCTAAGAAAAGTATAGGTATAAATTCTGGTGATTCAGTAGTACTTAATACTGGAGAGAATAGGGGAATCATCAACATTGAACAGTTAACCGAGAAACTAAATCAAACTGTTAAAGAGTTAGAACAACTTCGCAATATGTTTAATTCTCATGTACACTCCGGTGTAACTACTGGGCCTGGTTCTTCTGGCCCAACTATAACTCAAGTAACTAAACCTTTCTCACAATTCGTTATAGACGATTATGAGGATAAATCTTGCATACACTAATGGAAAAGAATTACTTTACAGATCTAGTTGGTATAGGTGTAACATATCCTATTCAGCTTACTCAGAATGAAAAGGGTGAAAGGGGTTGGTACCCAGTTAATGGGGATTTTAAACTTATCAGAAATAATATAAGTTCGATATTATATTATATGATAGGTCAGAGGTTTCGACAAGAAAACTTTGGTAGTAAACTATGGCAATGTATTGAGGAACCAAACTCACAAGCCCTGAGTTTTATAATTAAAGAGTTTTTAAAACAAGCCATAGGTGCTTGGGAACAAAGAATAACCTTCCAAAGTATCACAGTTACTAGAGTTGATGCAAAAATACATATAGAAGTAGCTTATGTAGTAAATGGAACAAATTCTAGCCAGTACCTTGATATCACCTATGATAGTTCGGATAATTCATTAAATACACAATAATATGGGAATCACTAATAAATGGCTTAACCCATACCAGAGGTCCTATCAACAGATTAAGGCTAAACTGGTAGAATCCCTTATGGGGTTAAAAGACTCTCAAGGTCAGAAACTCATAACGGATTATTCGGAGGGGAATATCTTAATTATTATCCTCTCGTTGTTTGCGGCAATTGCCGAAGTACTTCATTACTATGTGGATAATATGGCAAGGGAAACTTTCCTATCTACCGCAAGAAGGTATGATTCGGTAGTTAAACATGGAGCATTGGTAGATTACCATGCTCGAGCAGCAATTGCTGCTACGGTAGACGTAATCTTATCTAGAAGTATTACTGGTAATTCTATCGGAGCCAAATTAACTATACCTCAGGGTACTGTATTCACCGATTCTAATGGTAATTCTTGGTTATCTGCTAGAGATGTAATATGGTATTCAAATGTAACTACTTGTAAAGTACCTCTTATACAGCATGAGAAATATACTTCGAGTGCTCTTAATAATATGGTAATACCCAGTGGAGATAGAGTGATACTTAACCTTGGTACATTACCAAACGGTAAATACTATGAACAAGGTTCTATGTCTTTACAGATAGGTGGAGAATCTTGGGTATTGGTAGATACTTTTGCAAAATCCAAACCTACAGATAAACATTTCATTGTATCAGTAGATGAAGCTCTCAACCCTTATATAATGTTTGGAGATGGTACTTTTGGTAAGAAGCCTGCTGCTGGTGCAAAGATAACTAATGTAGTATTCTACTTAACCAACGGTTCTCAAGGAAATGTAAAGAGTAATACCATTACTTCTATACCTTCAGTAATATCCTCATCTATTACTGATGCTACAGTAAGTAATGCTTATGATGCTGCAGGAGGTTCAAACTACGAAAATTTTACAATGCTTAAGGAACATATACCTTTGAGTGTAAAAACCTTGGGAGTAGCAATTACCAAGGAGGATTTCGAAAGTTTGGCCATGTTAGTAGATGGAGTAAACAAAGCAAAGGCCGATTATGAATGTGGTAGAAAACTTACCGTATATATTAGCCCAGATGGTGGAGCAGTAGCATCTTCTGAATTAATAAGTAGAGTGTATACTCTACTATCTCAAAGAGCTCCAATGACTACATGGCTTAAGGTTAAGTCTGCAGGTAAGGTTCAGATAATACTGGAGATGGATGTTACCGGTAAGAAATCTTATAAAACTGCAGAGATACAAACTCAGATACTTACTGCATTATATAATGCCTATTCTCCGGAACAAGCCCAGATAGGTGGTGATGTAAGAATATCTGATATCTATGCTTTGATAGATAACCTTTCTACCGTAGATTATCTACATCTTACTAAGTTCTACATTAAACCTTGGCCTATCACAATTTATGGTAACAAAGAGTTAAGCTTGGGTCAGTTTAAATTAAACAAAGCTACTGGGTCAATGACCTATTACATAACCTTTAATTCTTCAACTACATTTACTGTACGTTCGGTATCTAACGGTTATGTAACTACCGGGGCAGTAGGTAATTCTATCCAGATAATTGATAAAGCTAATGGTTTTGATTTCTCTTTGGACATTCAGAACAACAGTTATCAATCTGGGTATAGGTACTCTATTACTGTATCAGAACCTAATCATGATTATGAAGACCCAGGGTTTAACTTACCCGTATTCGAAAATGCTTCACAACTAACACTAACCGTAAAAGAGATAGTATAATGATAAACCTAAAAAATCTAATAGATTTTTTACCATTCGAATATAAGGACCAAGATACTTATAAGGTAAATGGTAAAGGCATCTTAGAAAGGTTTCTAGAAATTTGCGGAGAGCATTTTGAAGATTATATTACTAAGGACATTGAGAATATTCTGGATATTATCGATATAGATAAAACCCCAGATATGTACCTTAACTTCCTTTGGCAATTTCTCGGAGAAATGCCCTTTGCTTATGGGAATACCATAGATGCCCAAAAATGGTCAGAGTACTTTAATGGGTTCTATTCTGATAGTAAACTTCAAGAGCTATCAAAGCTTTGGATAATTCCAAAGGAAGGCCCATTTACTTTAACAAGTACTCAAGTAAGAAACATACTGAAATACTCAGTATCACTTTTCAAAATCCGAGGGACTTCAGAGTTCTTCGAAATTATGATGAGGTTATATGGGTTAACCTGTACAGTAACTGACCCAGCTAAGGCAGACTCTTATGATGGTTGGGTAAAAAGCAATCCAAGATTCGACCAGTACTATCAGTATGATGATAAGTATACTTTTGATAATACCTTTGATTGTTCTCAATGTATATCAGTAACTTTTAGACTTACCGGTCATGGGTATACTTCTAATTCCGAGAGCTTTAAAAGATTTAGAGAAGCAGTAGAGAGTTTCTTTAAAAGGTTCATACCCTATCATGTATCATTTATCATACAGTATGGGTTTACCATAAATGATGGGTATACAATTAAGGCCGAGTTAGTAAATCCAGAACAACCAAACCTTATTACTTCAGAAATATACGAAGTACCAGTAAGAGTAACCGTAACTGCTGATTGGATAAATGCTGACTTGAGATATCAGATATCAAGTGATGGCGTTAATTGGGGATACACCAAACATGCAAGTGGTTCTGTATTTTATATACCAAGAGCTGGTACTTATTATTTCAGAAGCGTAGGTGATAATTCTAAGGTAACCCAAATCACTGTAAATCAAGAATCCTATAATAGGGTATATTCCATTACCTGTGAACCAATCTCCGAAAAGATAACTCCCAGTAAGTTAAAGGTTAGTACTGTAGTAAGGGCTAACGTATCTTATAAGGGTACAGTTAAGATTTGCAATGTAAGGTTATCTGGTACTGACCAAGTAAAAGGCTCAGGCTCAACTTGGGAATTTACAGAGCCGGGTACTTATGTTTTTGAGATAGTAGAGTTTCCTGTAAAGCAAACTTCCTTTGTAGTAACTCGAGAAGAGATTACCTATAAAGTAAGATGTACACCTTCCGAATTTAGAGTAGGTGATAAACAGAGTATCAGAGATGCCGTTACTACTCTAACCATAGAATCGAATTACCCAGAATCATTTACTAGTGATTTATACTGTAGGCTAATAGGTGATACTAAATTGTTTAAGAACGGTGATAAGTTTACTGCCAGTAGTTATGGTACTTACAAATTCAAATGTACACTGGATAAAAGGGAAACCGATGAAGGCGTAGGTATCTTCGAAGTAACTTCTGGTAAAACTGCAATCTATCGAATAAGCATCAATCCTTCAACTTCTACTCTATTCGAGGGCTCAGCTAAAACTACGGTAAACATCCAACGTATCTCAGGTAATGGGGATGATTATAGAGTAAGAGTAGTAGAGACTGGGGAAACCTTTGATGCGGCAAGTGGATACGTATATACCACTAATCGAGCAGGGACCTATACTTTCCAATCAGTAGCTTACCCTACTGCTAAGACTATTTGGGTTGTTAATAACTCACCTACTGTATATCAGAATAAACTTAAAATAGTTCCTTCGGATGCTACCGATTCAAAATGGAAAGAACCAAATTGGTCACTACCAGAAGATCAGATTGATAACACTTATGCCATATACCAATTATTGGATGAGGCTTCTGCTTGTAAGTTCCATCTCGAAGAAATGAAGGATGGAGTTAATGTAAGTGGTACTGCAACTTGTGATGAAACTGGTGAAACATATAACCTTGAATCAGAGATTACTTTAACTAAAGCAGGTACCTATACTTTTACTGCCGATGATGGTTCTTCTCTAAGGTGTCAAGTAATACTTGAAGATTATCCAACTGTTATCGAAATCTCTTGTACTCCAGAGTATGCCGAGTTAAAAGGTACCGTTAAGCAGGTTTCTACTTTAATCAAGTGTACATCTAATAAACCTGATTTTGATAGTAGGGTTAGGGAAGTTGGTAAAGTAAATACATATGATGCTGGAGGTGCTGGGTACGAATTTATAACAGCTACTGCTGGAGAATATCTTTTCGAATCTGTAGCAGATACTTCAAAGAGAACTAAATTTACGGTAGTAGATGCAGACCTTTTAAGTGTCAGTCCTCAGGTATTGGAATGGGAACATGATGACCTATCCGAGAAAACCTTTACCATTACAACATATAGTAATCAATCTTGGCAAATAGTAGAACAATGATAAATACCATTGATAGAATCACAGAGACCACAACTCAGTCTTTGTTTAAGACATTTACCGTGGGAATATTGGGAGAGTGTACACAAATCTTATACGATTTGAGGTGGATGATAATACTTGCAATAATTTTAATCTTATCAGATTTATGGTTTGGGTTATCTGCAAGTAGGCTTCAAAATATAGAGATTCGAAAATCTCGAGCTGGAAGAAGAACTCTAAATAAGATAGTAGATTATATCTGTTATGTTTTACTTGGAGCTGTACTTGGTAAAGCCATAGGAGAACCCTATGGGATGAATCCTATAGTTGTATCTATTACCGTTATGGTATTATGTTATTGTTTCGAAGTAGATAGTATATATGGGCATATCTGCGAAATACATGGTATTAAGAAACGGTATAGTATATGGAGAATTCTCTTTAAGTTATTAACCTTTAGGTTCAAGGATTTAGGTGAAGCATTTAAAGAGATGGCAAAACAGAAAAATAACTTTAAAAATACTAAGGATAATGAAGACGTACTTTAAGTATGAAGGTATTATTAAATCGAAGGAAGCAGCAGAAGCAATTGCTGCTCCTTCTGGTTTAGGACCATTCTGTGGATTTGGCTCAGCTACCATAAATGGTAATAAGTTAACAGTATCTCCTCAGGGAGTTTCTGGAAGTAAATATGCTAATGTAATTAAGGATAGAATCCTTGCAAGGTACATGGCAAAAGATTCTGAGGATGGGGAATTACCCGATGTGAACTTTGGATGTATTTCAAGAGATGGTTATGTATTTATCTCTGATGAACAGACTCTTACAATTGAAAACATCCAGGGTACTCAAGGCTCAACAGAAGAGGTATTACTATTTGCAGTACATACTCCTATACCAGAGCCAGTAGATAACCCAGTTGATTTTGTAGCATATTGGAATGAATCATCCGAAAGCTTTTATACCTTATTCAAAAAGTCTCAGGATATTTACTACCCAATTGCTGAGGGTAATCGTACTCCGGATATACTTAATAATGATGTATATTCCGATTATAATATGACGTTTAGCAATCTTCTAGAGATGGCAGAGAGTGCTTGCCCTTATTACTCTAATAATAAAAATTCGGTTGTTCTTATTGGGGTATATGGTAAGGGTACCGATGCCATGACCAAACGAAATGAGAACTTTGCTATCGTACCTTATCAAGGTAAGTTTCAAGAAATTCCTTACACTACTGCTGCTCATAGTATGGTAAAGGAATCGGTAAAAAGGGTAGAAGATATTAATAAGGGTTTCCCCGTAGTTGATGAATCTGGGAACAAGTTTAATATTAAGCAGTATATCGATAATCAGATTGAGGCAATTCGAAAAGAATTTGCTGACCAGCTGAGTACTGCTAACCTTCCCATTGGTTCTATAATCCTATGGGAAACCGATGTAATACCTGACGGTTGGGCAGAATATACTAAAGCAGCCGGTAGAATAGTTATAGGTTATCAAGCTGGAGGTATTCAAATTGGTAGTGATGTAATGTTACAAAATGTTGGTGATTACTATACACCTACTCAAGGTAATTTCATTATATCACTTAAAGGTGATGACCTACCCAAACACCGTCATGCTCTTGGTGTATCTAAAGGTAAACAAGATAATGCCAATAACTGGGAGAATGTTAGACCTCAGTCTTTCTTTAACAGAGAGGTGGGTCTAAATGGGGACTTCGGTAGAGGAACTCCTACCAAGGGTATTCAAGATGGTGCTATTGTAGTAAGTTGGAACTTAATAGGAGAATCTTTCTTACAAGAGACTTCGGTAGATACTTTGAATATCGAAAAATTACCACCGACTATTACTTTAAGATATATCCAAAAGATATCATAATAGTAAAAACACTCATGTATTAGTTGTATTGTTAGTATGTAAAAAACAAATTTCGTTTTGCATAATTACTTTAAGGGAAGGGACGTGTTTTGCATAATTACTTTAAGGGAAGGGACGTTGGGAAACGCCCCTTTTCTTTTGTGTTTAATACTTGAGTTCTTCCTTAGCTCTATCTTCCCAATATTGTATATCTTGTCTGAGTTCTGAGATATATCTCATGGAATCATTAGTCTTTGGCATTTCGAAAAACTCTATTAGCATTATATTAGTAATTCGAGTGCTATTCCCAAGTTTCTCTTTAATGAAGGGTGGAGGAGTGATTAAAACTTCGAAAAGCAAATAAGCATCAGAAGAAAGATTAGCCTTCATATACTTATACATCATATCAATCATTTCCGATTTAGCTTTTTCTTCTTCACTATCATCCTCTAATTCCTTATCATTATCAAATAAATCATCAAGCTTAAAAAGACTTTGATTATACTCGGCTTGTTCTCCATAAGCAGAACGAAGTAATTTATTCTTGAATGTACTAAGAGATGCAAGGATTCTTGCTTTAAGATGTTCTTCAGTACACTCACCATAATATTTGTTGAAAACAAATAACATCTTATCCCAGAAATAGGATTGAATAATATCCGGTGTAAGATTAAACCGTTTATAATCAATCTGGCGGGTAAGATTCTTGATTACCGGCTTACAGACTTTATAAAGTCTGTTAAATGTAGCTTCATCGTAATCCCTCATAGGTTTTAATCTGTGAAGCTCAGAGCCATTATTTCCTTTACTTTTTCCCATTGTTATAAATATTCGTTATGCAAATATAAGTTTTTTTTCTTATATAAAATAATAATATTAAAAATACTTGAGCTTAAGGTAGTGGATTATGGAGTTTCTAGATAGTTATCAACACCTTCAGAACTATGTCGGTACTATCAAAATCTATTAGTTTATAAATATTGCAATATAGATATGAAGAAGTTTAAAGAGAAAATTAAATTTAGTTTCACACCGGATTTCCAATTGGAGATACTCCGGTTTATCCTAAGGGATAAAGAGGGAGGCTTAGTTTTAAAAAGGCTTAAATCTAATTACCTGGTTTTAATTGAGCATTCCCTAATATTTGAGGGTATCACTAAATACTTTAAAAAGCAAGGTAAAATGCCTTCTGAGAATATTCTAAAGGAGGTATTAAAAGAATTACTAGAATCCAAGGCATACGTGGATTTGGTAACTAAGGAGGATATCCCAAGTATTAATAAAATAATCAGTAATCTTTATCACATACCCTTATCTGATGCTGATTATATAAAAGAGAAAATATACCAGTTCTCTACTTATGTTGAGATGAAGAACTTAAATGATTCTTTCGATTTGGATAACTTTGAACAATACGAAGAATATTCAAGGAAGGTCGAAAAGGTACTTCAGAAAAGTAAACCTAAGAAAGAGGATGAACCTTTGTACATGATTCGAGATATTGTTGAAAGACAATTTAAGAGGCAGTCAGAACCATCAGTATTACCTTGCCCATTTAGGCAATTGAATGATTTAACAAATGCAGGAGGTTATCCTGAACATTCTATTAATGTGATACTGGATAAACCCAAAGCAAAGAAAACATTCTTCATGGTAAACCTTGCAAGAGGTTACTTGAGAATGAAGAAATCGGTATTATACATAGATACAGAGAATGGTCAAGAACAAATCATGGACCGTTTCATTCAATCCAGTATCAATAAAACCAAAAAGGAATTATATTCTGGTGAGTATGATAAACTTGAGGCAAAGCATTTAAGGAAACTTGCCCGGTTTGGAGTTGAATTAGTGGTTGAAAGAGTACCTGCAATGATTACCAATGCTACATATATAAGAGAAAAGATAATTCAACTGCGTAATCAAGGAATTGATATTAAGGTATTAATGGTCGATTATGCAGGTAAGCTTGCATCAATAGCTGGAGACCGAGAAGATTTTGAAAGGATATCCAATGTATACATTGACTTACAGAACCTGGCAGAAGAGTTACACTTAGATATTGTATGGACTGCTCATCATATTACTCGTGATGGTAAAAAGCATAGGACTACTAGATACGATGAAAATGATATCTCTGGTTCAATTGCAATCGTTCGTAATGCCCAGGTTATTGTAGGTCTTAACTCTACTGAACAAGAAGAGAAAGATAATATCCTTCGAGTTGAAATGGTAGTACAGAGGGATGGTCTTTCTTCTGGTAGAGCTTTATTCAAATGTGATGTTGAAAGGCAAAGATGTACCGAATTTACAAAGGAACAACGTAAACAATATGATGAAATATATGGGAAAAAGTTGGATGAATCGTTTAAGAAGAATGGCAGCAATCCTGATGCAGATTCTAAGAAAAGGGAAAGAACTACTGGAGATATCTAAATGTAAGTTAGGTATACATAAGTGGGTACATGAGTTTTGGTATGAATATAGGGTGAAACCTAGAAAAGCTATCTTTTCAAAGAAAGGTGGTAGAAAGAGGGCTCAGTATTATACCAAAAATTGTTCGAGGATTTATTGTGAAAGATGTGGTAAGAAACGAAAGAATAGATATGAAAACAAAAAGGATAGTTATCACAAAAGATAAATATGAGGATGGGTTATCTTTAGAGATATCTCATAACGGTTATCAAACAACCTCTATCGGTAATTTAGATTTAGAGGATTTAAAGAAGTTAAGGAAAGTAGTTAGGGAAGCAATACGAGAATATGAAAATAACAAACCAGTTTAAATCTAGACTACGAACTTATTTCGTTAAAAGATTAGGTGGATATGATTATAGGCATGGCTGGATGAGAATACCTACTTGCCCATATTGCGGGAGAGAACATAAGTTAGGTGTTAACCTATCTATGTATCGAACCAATTGTTTTCGATGTAATGCTCATCCATCCCCTACCCAATTAATAATGGATATAGAGGGATTCACTGAATATCATGAATTAATAAACTTTTTGAACAATGGACAATTTGATGAACTTCAATTTAAGGAGGAGAAACTTGAACTTGCCGAAAGTAAGCCTCTGTATCTCCCTGAGGGATTTAGAAATATTTCGCTTGGAGACAGCCAACTTGCAAAAAGTATTAGAGGCTATGTCAAGAAACGCGGTTTCAGTATCGAACAGTTTTCGAGATGTGGTATCGGCTATGGCACAATGGGGGAAACTTACGGGTACCTTATTATCCCCTTCTATTATCAGGGGCAACTTAAATACTACAATGCTAGAAACGTTATCGGAAAAGGTCCCAGGTATAATAACCCAGACAAAGATATCACAGGCCTTGGAAAACAGTTTATCATCTTTAATCATGACGCATTGGAAATGTATAGGTCGGTATTCGTTTGCGAAGGAGCACTTAATGCTCTTACCATGGGAGATAGAGGCATTGCCACAATGGGCAAAGCTATTAGTCAGTACCAAGTCAATGAGCTACTTAAATCCCAATGCGAAAGATATATTATATTGTTAGATTTTGATGCGAGGGATTATGCTATTAATTTAGCTCTTAAGTTAGTAGCTTATAAAAAAGTTAAGGTGGTATTATTTAAAGACAACAGAGATGTAAATGACTTAGGTAAGAAATCAGTACTAAAAATGGTTTACAAAACTAGATATCAGAGTTATCAAGATTTAATTAAGTTACGGAATGAAAAGTAATCTATCAAGATGGGGTTTATCCCGATATTACATTACCAAAGAAGGTATACTGTATTTTAAAACTTTAAACAAGGGTTGGGTAAAGAAACCCTTCAGACTTTTAGAGAGTAAGGAGAGGAAGAAGTATACTCAATCACTTTTGAACGACGAAGGCAAATATGTTTATGGGTATTTACATAGGTTAGTAGCTATGGCTTATATGCCTAATCCTAATAATTACCCTATAGTTAGACATCTAAATGATAACCCCTTAGATAATAGGTTAGCAAATTTAGCTTGGGGTACACAAAAAGACAATGTTAAGGATTCTATAAAGAATAATTCCTTCCATTTCTTAGAACACCCAAGTGGACCTAATCATCCAAATTACAATAAGCCGCCTCATAATAAATTATCGCTAAGAAAAGAACGTAGAGTATTACGTTTATATTACAAAGGTCTTAATATAAAGGGTATACAATTAAGGCTAAGGTTAAAGTCTTCTACCTCAATTAGAAGAATACTTAAAAACCATAGCTTATTGAAATAGGGAGTTCCTATTATATTATAAAATAATATATTTATGCGTGAACCATCTATCCATATAACTAAGTCTCAATTTGAGGAAATATTAAATACCTTAGAGGTAGATAACTTCCCAGTTGAGGCTTTTTTTGTTATTGCACGAAAAGAGGCAATAAATCATAGAGCAGTCTTAGTTTCTAATAATAAGAATACTAAGCGAGTTAATAACATATTACTAGCATCTAAGGGGGATGCTGCCCTTGTTGCTGATATTTTGTATGCAACCCGTATAAAATTAAAACATAGGGGAGTTCGGAAAATAAACGAGAGTAATTCTCGAGAATGGGCAAATTGTAAAAAGCTTGCTGAAATATGTAATACTTTTTGTGAGGATTTTAAATTTGATACTCGTGAAGGCTTTATCAAATATATAGAGACTGGATTAAAAAGGATGACTGATTATCGTAATGTTATGCAAAGGTTGATATCCATGCAGGATAACATTACTAATCAAACTGAGGCTGAGATTAAATTACAATCAGCAGATTTGGAACTCACTGCTAAGGTACATGATTATTTTGTAAGTAAGATTGCTAAGGCAACTGGTATATATGAATCTTATGAAAATCAACCAGAGAAGTATGTACATTTTGCTTATGTAGCAGCATTCTTAGAGGAAGAAGGTTGGGATTATGAGGATTTCATAGATGCTCAGTTTGAATCTCTGGCATGGTGTAATGGGTTACCAGATATTGCTCAATTATATACTGATAAAGCAGTAGAAAGATACAATAAGTATTTATATAAGAATAAGAATAAACAACTACTTGAAGATGAACCTACAGTAGAGGGGAGTCTTTGGGATAAAATCCAAAAATAATATGAAAGGTTTACAATTTTTAGGGAACAGAGTAGAGGATGCAGCTAATGCTTTTATTGATGTCCTCAAGTATTCAGACCAATCAGTAGAGTATCCCGATTTTAAGGATATCGAACCTTGGCCTGATGAGATAGTTAATATGTTCTATGTAATTTGGAAGAATGCTAAATTCTCAGAACTAAGTGCAATCATTATGTATACTCAGCAGTCATCCCAATTTAAAGAGATTTCGGAATTGATGCTGGGTATTGGGTTAGTAGAAATGAGGCATCTTGATAAGATATCCGATTTCATACAGTTAGCAGACCCCTATGAAAATTACTCTGTAATCAACATTAACCCTACAATTGAAATAGGTCCTACTTGGGAACAGGCTTTGAAGATTGCCTGGGATTCTGAGATAGAAACCATAGGTCACTATAAGAAGATTCAAAAGGCAATTGGTCAATACAAAGAACGACCCGATTATGATGATGTGAATTATTTCCTTGAGAAACTTATGGCAGATGAGGAACATCATATCAAACTTCTCAAGGAAGCTTTGGGAGTAGATAAGGGTACTAAAGGTGTAACTGTAATCATCAAGTGAGTAAGATAATTATTCAGAATGGTAATATGTGCGAACTGGACTTACCTCTTAAGTTCGCACAGAAACTCTATGCAGAGTTTGCCATTCGTCATCCAAATGCTTTCTACTTACGTACAAGGCAAAGAGGTATGCAGAACTGGGACGGCAAGATTCATTACATTAACAAGCATGGTGAATTTAAAATAGGTTTACTTCCAGCAGTATATGAAAAGTGTACTGAGTACGGAATTAAACCTAAAGTTGTAGATATGCGACAACCTTTACCTAAAGTCAGTAAAGTTGTTACGAAGATAGGAGAATATAAATTAAGACCAGAACAAGAGAAGGCTGTTAAAGCAGTAATCAATAATAAGGTAGGTAAAGTACCTTTCCAAATTGGTGTTTTAGATTACACTGTTAATGCAGGTAAAACTCTTATCATGTCATCTCTTTATTTATCCTATAAGAAGCAGTTAAAGACTTTGCTAATAACTAATGACTCGGACTGGTTGAATCAAGCTAGAGATGAATTTAAGAAATACCTACCAGGAGAACAGATTACATTTGTTCAAGGTAAAGTATTAAATTGGAGTAACTTTACAATTGGCATGGTTCAATCTATTTCTCGTAACATGAGATTCTATCAGAATGAATTAGCAAAGGTAGATATGGTTTTGGTAGATGAGGCTGACCAAGCAGGTAGTAAGCAATATCAAAATGTACTTACTCGTTTATTTAATACCAGAGTTCGTATAGGATTATCTGGTACCATTTATATGAGTAAGCTTGCAAAAGACAAAGTAAAGAATATGAATCTTGAAGTATTCTTTGGTAAAGTACTTGCAGAGTTTAAACTTAAGGACTCTATTAAGAAAGGTTATTCAACTCGTACAATCGTAAAGATGGTACCAAGTAAACCTTGGTATGGTAATTGGGAATCAGAAGAAGTATCTTATAAAGAAGTATATGATGATTCTATTACCTTCAATAAATATGCCAGAAAGATGGTTTATGACAGACTTAAATGGAATATTAAACAAGGTAGATATCCTGCACTCGTAGTATGTAAATTTATTGCACACTGTGAGAAATTATGCAAATACTTTAAAAAGAAGCTAGGAAGTAAATATAATATTGCCTGTGTGCATGTAGATACTCCTTCAAAGATAAGACAACAAATAATGAAAGATTTTAGGGAAGGCAAGATTGATATCCTGGTATCAACTACAATCATTGCTCGAGGTAAAAACTTCCCTAAGCTTAGGTATTTACTTAATGCAGCATCAATGGATAGCCAGGAAAAATCTATTCAGTTCCTTGGTCGTTTGGTTAGAACAGATTCCTCAAAGAAAAAGGTTTATCTTGATGACTTACATTATCCAGGTCCTTATCTTAATAGGCATGGTAAACATAGGAAGCAGTATTATCAAAAACAAGAATTAAAAGTTATTCTGTTAGAGAAGATATGGAAGAAACATCCTATTCATTCTTTATGAGAATACCTTACTTAATCTGTTCTATTAAGTACTATGGATAATTACTTTTTCCGGTAGGAGGAAGTAATTAATCTAATAGAGGGACATAGGGCATTAATCATTAAATTAAAAGATATGGAATACTTACTAACACTAACAGTACTGGGAGTGATAATCGGAATACTTTATCTATATTCATCTCAGTATGATTATGATGTATACAAATACAAATGTCATCATTGCAAGAAGAAATTCAAAGAGAGCGATATAAAGGATTTAAGAGGTCCTTGGCATACTAAGGATTGGACTTGTCCTCATTGTAAATATCAAAATGTAACACTCAAGAGTTATGATTACTAAGTTATATAAGAAATTCATTGATAAGATAATCGGAGAGGAACAAACTCCTCTCCATGTTTTTAACTGTACTACCTTGGTATGGGTATCAGATATACAATCAATCCAGGTAATGGCTAATGAATACAAGGTATATTTTGATTTATCTTTCTGTTCAGGACTGCAGGTTAGAGTACTAACTTATACTGACTCTCGTTACTCACAACACTTGGGTGATATCAGAAAACTATTTATTAATGCAATTGGACATTCCTACTTACCACTATATGAGTCGGAATTGAAGATTGGAGATTCAGCTATAAGACTAACAGAAAAAAAATAGATGATTAATTATGGCAAAGAAAAAACAAATGCTTCCCGACTTAACCAAGCAGGATATCCTAACACCCTTGGATATCTCTCAATTGGGAACTAATGGAGACCCTTGCTTTGGTATTGGGTATGATTTATCAACTAAGGAATGTAAATTATGCGGAGATTCAGAACTATGTGCATTCAAGATGTCCCAGAACTTGAATATTACAAGGAAAGAGTTAGAACAGAAGAATCAATACAAAGATTTGGATGTATTAGAAGACACGGTTGGTATCAAGAAATTCATCCGAAGCTTGATTCGGAAAGGGAAAGACAGAAAAGAAATTATCTCAAAGACAGTTGAGAAATTCGAAGTACCTAAGAAACGTATTAGAGAACTTTATAAAGAATGCAATGGGAAAAGTAGGTAAATTAAGAATGATATGGGCTATGTTTAAGTTATATCTTAACAACCCAAATTATTATGTACGGCAAGATGATGTTCTTGCTGATTTGTTTATGCAGGGTGAATATGACGTAGAAAGATTCTGTCATTCACTCGGAGTAACTCCTCAAAGAGGATTAACCTTTGGACAACTTTTAAAAGAATGTAATATATTATGAACAGATTCAGATTTATCAAAGTAAGGGAGGTAGTATCTCCCAACAGAGCAAACCCAAACGATGCTGGGTTAGATTTTTATGTACCCACGGATTTAACAGTTGATGATATTAATAATAAAAACATCTATGATAAAGGGTGCGATTTTAAACTTTCTTTTGAGAGAGGTATGAGAGAGTCTATAGATAAGTTTTATTTAAAATCTGGACATCGTATACTTATCCCATCTGGTATCAAGGGATTACTTGAACCACCTGCATCAATGTTAATGGTAGCCAATAAATCTGGTATAGCTACTAAGCAAGGTTTGATTTTTACTGCCGAGATAGTAGATTCTCCTTATGTTGGTGAGATACATATAGGAGTATATAACACTTCTCAAGAAGTACAAGTTATCGAAGCGGGTAAGAAGCTGGTACAATTTATTCATGTACCCATATTTATTACTGAACCCGAAGAAATTCAATTAGAAGAATTTTATACAGAATCTCAAATATGGGGAAGTAGAGGAGCTAACGGATTTGGTTCATCTCAAAATAAGTAATTATGGATATACGTAATATAAAAGAACCAGTACCTCAATTATCAGATTCGGATATTTTATCCAGTATGTATGAGTTGGGGTTAGAACAATTTAATGGGTATAAAGAGATAGAGAAGTTACCAGTATACCCATTAGATATAAATAACCCAAAGTCTCAGATAATACTCAAAGATTTTATCAGTAGAGTAATTGAGGAATTAACTGAAGGGTTTGAATCTACTGATGCAGTGGTAGATATATACCAAAAACATGGGTGGAATAATGATTGCTTAACCGAGGAAGAATATACCGAAGTACTTAATCACCTAGCAAATGCAAATGAAGAACAAGCAGATGCTTTAGGATTCTTCTTTACTTTGCTTATATATTCTAATATACTACCTGAGGATATACTTGCATACAATAATGCAAAAAACCTATTTGAGGTAATGGCTATCGGAGTAAAGGAATTAATAATTAAGTACCCGGATTACCATATAAAGAAATATCCCATATTAAATCCCGAAGATTATGTGGGTGATGTGGACCAACCTGAATGGGACAAGCTAGTTTCATATACACCTGGCTTTCATAATATGAGTGATTTATCACATGAAGCCGAGAAGTTATACCTATGGGAAGTTATATATGAACTGAATAAGGCAAGGAATTTCCTTAAATGCCGTCCTTGGAAACAAACTTCGGTAATGACTAAAGAGATAGAATTTCAAGAGTCATTGGTAAAATCATTCTACCTGTATATGGGATTCCTAGCATTAAATGGGTTCACTACTCAAGGTTTATTTGGATTATTCTTTAAAAAACAACGTCTCAATTTATGGAGACAACAAACTAATTACTAATATGAAGAAAGACAATATACCAGATTACCCAAACTTTTATGTTTCTAAAAGAGGTAGAGTTTGGAAAAGGGTAAGAGATGGTACTTGGAAAGAATTATCATATATTAAAAATCCTACTAGAGGTTATTTATATGTTAGTTTACCTAAGGGAAAGCAATTTAGGTTGAATAGATTAGTTGCTATGATTCATATACCTAATCCAAATAATCTACCTATTGTAATGCACCTTGATAATAACATTTACAATAATCATTATAAGAATCTTAAATGGGGTACTTATAAGGAAAATACTCAACAAATGATGAGAGAAGGTAGGAATAGAGGTCAGTTTAAGTCTACCCTCACTAAACAACAAATTAGTTTAATATTAGAGAAATATAGTACAGGTAAATATTCTCAGATTCAATTAGCTAAGTTAGTGGGACTCAAGAGTCAAGGTAGAATAAGTAGAATAATAAATAAGTATCAACGTGTCAGGATGGAATAAGAGATTAGAGGGACTTCAACTCAATACGGAGGAGTCCCTCCATTCGTTAGAATTTGCTACTTCACAAGAAGCTTGGGAAAAACTCAATGAGGGGTTTCTAAGATTAGACCCAATCCTATTTGGGAAAGGGGCTATGGCTAATAGTGGGATAGCAGTAGTGTATAACGTATTTATAAAAATACGTAAGGCATGGGTAGACCCAGAATTTGATTATGGGAGATGTTTCAATTACAAAGAAACTAAGTGGACTAGCTTATTGAATAACTACATAGATTTTAATAAGCTTGACTTGTTGCGTAGTAAACTGAGAGTACTGAGAAATAAGTACAATCAGAATTACAATATAACTTACATGTTTAATAATCACCACGATAATGGTAAACAATGTCTAATAGCAGCGACTTTTTCAAAACGATTCGGGGAGGACATCCCAGTTATTACAATGGTAGTTCGGGCTTCGGAGATTACCAAGAGGTTAATATTCGATTTCCTATTAATTCAACGAATGTCAGAGTACGTATATGGTCCGGATCAGTCAGTACAAATCAACCTATTCGCGACTCAAATGTACGGAAATGTGGAGACTCTTCTAATGTATCATACCCATAAACCTTTGAAGAAGGTACTAAAGGGTGCAGAAGAGAATTCATGGAATAAAAGGGTAAAAGAAATATGGAAGAAATTCCAAAAGGGCACAGAGAAAGACTTCTCTTCATTCAAGGTATTCTTTAGAAGTTTTAAAGTACTCAGACCAGATTTATATGAGGAAACATATAAATCAATGAAAGCAAAAGAATTACTTCTTGAATATGAAGATATTGAATATCCCGAGAATGTAATCTCTTACTCTCAACGTAAAGCATATAAGAAGAAACTTTTAAAACAGAAGAAATGAGGATATATTCTAACAGCTTTGAGTTAATGTCAGAACTTGGCAGAGAACTCAACAGTTACGGTCAAACTATAAAACCAAAGACCTATCAGAATAAAGTAATCGAAGGTAATGAGGATTTTATAACAAAGGAACTCATTTGCCAACAATATTGCTTAACTTCACTCGGAGACCCAGTATGGTTATTTGTATTCTCACATTCAAAAGAATGGGCAGATGCAGAGTTTGAGGAAAGAATTGGTTGGTACGAATTAAATCCTGGTAAAGCTTGGGAACTGAGGAAAGATTTATGGGAACAGTTCTTAGTTAAGGGTAAATTTGATTATACCTATCCAGAACGTATTTGGAATCAATTATATCTGTATGGTAGTACATCATTCAATTGTGATTCTGCCATGCAATCTGTTATCGAACTCCTTAAAAGGGATAATGATACTCGTAAGGCAGTACTCCCTATATTTCATGGTACAGACTTAAGATTCCTTGATGGAAGTAAACGTATTCCCTGCTCTATGTATTATGATTTCCTTATTCGTCAGAATGGTAAAGGAGAGAAGGTATTACATATTTGTTATCACCAAAGGAGTTCAGATTTTGTTACTCATTTTGGTAATGATGTATACCTTGCATGGAGACTTATGGAATACGTAGCTCAAGAAGTTGGGGTTAAACCAGGCTATCTATACCATACCATAGATTCTCTTCATGCTTATAAGAAGGATTGGTTAGCATTATCATCTAACCTTGAAGACTTACAAGAGAAATACTAATAATGAGGGATGTATCTACTACTGGTAGGTATGTCCCTTTTTCTATTTTAAAATATGGAGACACGGTATACAATAATAAAAAACAAGAAAGAGCTTAAAAAACTTATTGCTTGTTGTAAAGCTACTGGTTATGCTTGTTGTGACTACGAAACAAATGCAGAACCAATATACAACAAAAGTTTTAAGCCAACTATACTCTCAGTATCCTGGATGCCAGGATTTGGTGCTTCCATCCCTCTAGACCATTTTGAAACAAAAGATTATACTTCACCCGGTTGGAATTGGAAGAAGATGCTAAGGAAATTTGGGGAAGAGGTTATTGAAAATTCAGAGATAACCAAAGTTGCATGGAACTGGAAATTTGATGACCAAATTAATCAGAAGTACTTTATATTTTATAGAGGTACATGCTTAGATGGGATGCTTGCAAAATATGTTCTCAATGAAGAAAAACCACATGGGTTAAAAGACATGGTTAGAAGGTATCTACCAGAATATGGTGATTATGAAAAGCAAGATGCTTTTGATAAGATACCGTGGGATAAAAAAGAATTAGACCCATTATGTAAGTACGGTTGTCAAGATACAGACTTTACGTTACGATTAATGATATTCTTTGAGAAGAAGTTAATGGATTTAGGTATGTATTCGGTATTCCGTAACTTATTTATGTGTAATTCACGGGTATTAACATCTGTAGAGAAAGAAGGTCTATATCTAGATACCGAGTTCAATAAAAAGCTTTTGGAAGAATATAAACCAAAAATAGATGCTGCTAGACAAGCAATATATGATTTGCCAAGAGTAAAGAAATTCGAAAAGAAATACAATCAAGAAAAGATCGATAAGTATATTGAATCTATTGAAGCTGAACTCGAAGAGTTAGATTATAATGACCCAAAAGATAAACGTAAGATTGTATCAAGGGAACAGAAAATCTCTAATATCAAGGCAGGTATATTCACAACTAAAAAAGAACAGGAACTTATAAGACCTATTAATCTTGGTAGTCCAGTTGATTTACCTAAATTAATGTATTCAGAAGATGGGTTTCATTTTGATGTAATCAAGGATAATGAATCTGGTAAGCCAAGTACTGATGAAGAAACTCTTACTAATCTAAGGTTAACAGTTAAAAAACCTGATTCACCAAAAGCAATATTTCTTGATAAGCTTCTTGAATTGAGAGGATTAGAGAAAATGTATAAGACCTATATCTATGGATGGTGGGAAAAGGTACAAGATGATTCCAGATTACATGGTAGGTATAATATACATGGTACTGACTCTAATAGGTTTAGTTCTGCCGACCCAAATATGCAGCAGATACCTAAGACATCCGTAGACCCAAATATCAAGAAGCAATTGGTTGCTCCCCCAGGTTATTTATATATGGCATTCGACTACTCTCAGGCTGAGTTAAGAATGATGGCTCACTTATCAGGTGATGAAACTTATTTGGAAGCATTTGCTAAGGGAGTAGACCCTCACCTTGGTATAGCAGCAGCAAAATATGGGGTTCCAATTGAAGAAGCCAGTAAAATATATGAAGATGAAAGTCATCCCGACCATAAGCTTTGGAAGGTAAGGAGAAAGCAAGCTAAGCAAATTGCATTTGGACTTATCTATGGAATTGGGGATGCTTTGCTAGCAATAAAATTGTCAGACCCAAAAGCTGGTATTATAGTTACTAAAGAGGAAGCTCGTAAGGAAATGGATGAGTTCTTTAAGAAACATCCTAAGATACTTAAATTTAAAGAGAAGCAAGAGAAATTCCTTCGTAAGCATGGATATTATACCCAATTATTTGGTACTAAACGAAGACTCCCACAGATATATTCAAATGATAAGCAAGAAGTTGCTTATGCAATTCGTTTAGGTCTTAACTTCCCATGTCAAGGTGCTGCAGCAAATATGACCAACTTTGGAGCTATCCTGGTTTATTGGTTAATGAGACAAGGTAAATTACCAATGATGAAAGAAGCTTGTACAGTTCATGATGCTGTATATATGTATTCTAAACCAAAAGATATAAATACCTGGACAGTATATACCATTTGGAATATCCTACGTAACCCAAGTACTAAGAAATACTTTGGTTTCCAAGTTGATGATGTAACTCTATCAATGGATTTTACAATAGGCCGGTCTATGGCAGAAGAATTACCATTTATGCCCGGATATGATTATACTAGAATGTTAAAACCAGACTTTTCGGTAGAAGAGTACATGGAGGAATACCATAAGTTTAAGACTCGTAAAATTGGTAATTTTAGTGCAGCTTCACCAGAAGTATTTATGGAACTATATAAAAAGGAAATCCATAAATATCAACGAGAATATGAAAAATCGAGAAAAGGGTAATATACCCGGGTTTAGTAATTATTACATATCCCGTACTGGAAAATTATACTCGAAATTTACTGGTAGTTGGAAATTAGTAAAACCTGCTATGAAAGATAATGGTTATTTATCTAACTCTTTAGTAGGAGATGGTGGTAAACGGAAGAACTTTTATAGACACAGGTTAGTTGCTTCTATTTACATCCCTAACCCAAACAATTATCCTCAAGTATGTCATAAAAATAACAATCCAGAGGATAATCGGGTAGGTAATTTATATTGGGGTACAGCTAAGATGAATATGGGTCAGTGTATAGAAGATAAAAGATTCTATTTTGTTGGTAAAGAACGAGAACGTAAGGTAAATGTAGAATTATTAATTTCTAGGTATATAGAGGGTATACCAAGAAAAGATATACTAGAAGAATTCGGTATATCAACTGGAGTATTATATAAAATATTACGGTATAATAACATAAAACTAAGGAAATGAAGAAGATTTTAAACGGGCCCACGGTATGGAGGGCTAAATGCCCAGTATGTGATTGCGAATTTGAATATGATACCAGTGAAACTTTTGGGGTTTATAATAAATCTGGGGATTATTTTAGGATAGTACAATGTCCTAATTGTAAAACTAATATAAAGCATTCAGATTCAGTATCTACCATTACAGGAGTGAAAAGAGAAGATACTATGTCTACATAAATAATATAAATTTATGGAATTATGGCAACACAGAAAGAGATTGATAATGCAAGTAAGTTAACTGCCCTTACTTATATGGTTGCAGGTTGCTTAGGTTATTCTATCGAAAATTTACTTAAGTATTTAGATGTGGTTAATCTAAGGTTGAGTGGACAAGAAAAAATGTTACTTAACCGATTAAAGACTCAGTTATCTCAAGTACAAACTAATCTTACTACTTTAGAGGGATTGGCTTTTAAAGTAATGGCTACGGATGAGGATGGTAAACTTGCTTATGAAGATGCCACCCATATTTATTGGGCTGCATTTTTAGCATTACTCGATAGAGGTGGTACTGATAACTTATGCGACTTAAGATTAATGGCTTTGGTAGATAAGATAAGCATCTATAAATCTCTTCTTAATTTGCCCGGTATGAAACTCTCTTATCAAATGGCTTTTGCTCAAGTGAGTAAAGCTATAGGTAATGGTGAATTTAGTAAAGAAGACTTTAAAAACCTATTAGAAGTTTATGAAGACAGAACTGAAAAAACTAAAGGTTAAGTTTGAAGGTAAGGTTCTCGAAATAGATATTCAAAAAGAGTTATCTATTAATGAGAATATTATTAATTCTCAGCTAAGAGAATCCCCTTCTAGTTACTATGTACTTTGTTCTTTAAGAGATAAGTATATAAAAGAAAGGGATTTACTAGCAAGGGAAAAGGATGAAGCTTATTCTAATGCTTGGGTATATTATAAGGATGCTAATGAGAGATGGAATAATGAGTACGTATCTCATAAGGCAAACCTTAACAAGAAGTATTCTTCTATCAATGAAAGGTATTTGAAAGCAGTAGAGAAAGCAAACAAGTTCATAACAATTTGTAGATGCTATGAGTCTAGAGAAAACATCCTAAGAACTATTAATGCAAACCTAAGAAAAGGTTAACATATTGAACTATAATAGATTACTAACTTTTAAAAACAGTATTAGAATATGAATTATTCAATGTCATTTATCTCACCTCTTGTGGCTGAGAAATTTAATCAGGAATTACCGGGATGTCCAACAGAAAACCGAGTACTTATTTTATCGCCTAAGGAGGTAAATCAAACTAAATCAGGTTTGATTATCCCGGAACAGGTAAAAGAAGGGGTACCTCGTAAAGGTGTAGTAGTAAAAAGTGGTATAATCACTGAAGACTACAAAACTTACAGAGAGTTGGTTGAAATAGGTAAAGTAGTTACCTATGGATTGTATGCAGGAAAGGAATTGGAATTCGAAACAGACAAACTATCACCGGCTCTTCAACAGTTGCTTGAGAAAAACGTTCTTACTGTACTTAGTATGAACGAGATAGTTTATTCAGAACCGAATAATCAAAATTAAAATATTATGATAAAAGACAAAAAGAAGGTCTCATCAGAAGGTCTTTCTACAAAGGAAAAGATGATGGCTAGGAAGAAACAGTTAGAGTCTAAGGGTAATGGCAATGGTTTAGTATTCCCTAAAGAGGGTACTTTACGAATGAGAATCAAATCTCCAGGTGACGACCAGGAATTGGGAATAGAGATTATTCAATTCTACTTGGGAGGTAATTTGGGTGGAGTAATATCTCCGGCTACTTTTGATGAACCTTGTCCATTTATGGAAAAGTATTCAGAATTGAAAAATTCTAAAGACGAAGATGACAAGGAACTTGCAAAAAACTTGGTACCAAGAAGAAGGTATGTTATTGGAGGTCCAGTATATGCTGACGAAAAAGGAACTAAATTCGATTACGAAGGTAAAGATAAGGGAGTTTTAGTTCCACGCTCTGTATATCAAGATATTATCGATTTATACCTTGACGAGGATGAAGCTGGTGATATGACAGATCCAAGAACAGGATATGATATCAAAATTATTCGTTCTGGTTCTGGTAAGCTTGATACTACCTATTCTGCTCGTGCTTGTAAACCAACTAAGCTGGATAAGAAATACCAAGGTAATGTAGACCTAGAAGGTATAGTTCGTTCTCAAATCAAATCCTACGAAGAGTTGGAAGAGTTATTGGCTAAGTACCTGAATGAAGACCATGGTGAAGATGATGAGGATGAAAAGCCAAAGAAGAAAAAGAAGAAAGGTATTCACAAAGATCATTATATGGATGAAAAGCCAAAGAAGAAAAAATATAAGTCGGACATTTAAGGGTTAGTAAATATGGTTTCATTAGAAGGTGGTAATTAGATTCGTTCTGTTATCACCTTCTTTAGTTTAAATACATTACATTATGGTATCAAAAGAATATTGGGCAAGCTTATCAGATGAAGATAAGTCAAAGATTATAAGGGAGTTTTGTAAAATTAATAATATTGGACCAGAATTTGATTATGCAAAGGTAAGAGCTTTTTCGGAAAGGATTAAGCAGATATATAAGGAAGCAGGTATAATCCAATCTAATAAGGTTTGTGAACACCCAGTTATAGTATTAAAATTGGTAGATCCTCTTATGGCAGAGATGATATTTTCATGGATGTATACTAGAGTAAAATTACCAAATGGTAACCAATCAGAAGTACCATTCATGGGATATCATCTAGTAGAATATGTGTTCGATAAGGGCAGTCTCATGGAGTTTACGGATGAAGAGAAAAATGTATTGAATCATGCAATGAACATTTTAAAATCAAAAGGAGTTTAATATGGCAAAGAAATCTAAGGTTGGTTTAAAAGTACCAACAGCAAATGAGATGGCAAAGAAATATGGGAGTATGATAAAATTAGCTTCAGAAGTTACTGATACTGATTTATATATACCCTCAACATTCTTTGCTTTGAATTACTTATTCGGTAAAGGAATCCCCTATGGTAAGTCAGTAGAAATTGCAGGGGAAGAATCTTCGGGTAAATCCTTGGTAGCTTATAACTTTGCTTATGCTACTCAACAACTTGGAGGTCATGTAATATGGGTAGATGCAGAACAATCATGGATGAACTCCTGGGCAGAGATTAATGGGGTAGACCCAGCAAAGGTAACTATTGTTAATGATACTCGTATTGAATATATTGCAGACGTAGTAGCAGACTTAGCAATATATCTACGTTCTCAATTAACTCACAATGAGCCAATACTCTTAGTAATCGATTCCATTGCAGCTACTGACTGTACAGACAATATAGATGCTAAAATGGTTGATGGTAAAGCTGAGATGGGAGGCAGGGCAAAGGCTTTATATAAATACTTCCGTATTAGAAGTGAGTTATTTTACAAACTCGGAGTATCACAGATTTATATTAACCAATTAAGAACTGCCTTGAATGTTGGGTTTGGTAAAGATAATACAACAACTACTGGAGGTGCTGCACTTAAGTTCTATGCTTCAATCCGAGCTGCTTTCTATTCAGGAAGGTCTGTTACAATCAAACAAAATGGAAAAGAAAGGAAAGCTGGTAAGCTTGTCACAATCAGACTTATTAAAAACAAGGTTGCTCCTCCACGCCCTACAATTAGCAAATGCCCAGTATACTTCAATCCTAAATTCCATGAGGTTGGATTTGATAGATGCTATGCTTTAGAGGATGTACTTGTAGATACTGATGTAATAGAAAAAACATCGGGTGGGTACAAACTAAAAGGTAAAACCCTTGCAAGAGGAGAGGAGAAATTCCAAAAGCTTTTGGAAGAGGATGATGAACTTCGTAGAAAACTTTTACGGAAAGCCGGAGTAAATACCATAGGTACTACTAAAAAACAACTGGAGAAGATAGAAACTAATCTCTTCCCGGTTGATGGTGTAGAATACGAAAATTATGCAGACTCAGATGAAGAGGAGGAAGAAGATGAGTAAGAAAACAATATTATTGATTGATGGAGAGAATATTCTCCATCAATCTTTTCACAAGTTCGAGAAACTTAAATCTACAGATGGTAAACCAAGTGGAGCAATATTCGGATTTTTTAAATCACTACATATGTACCTTACAAGGTTTGAACCTGATGATGTTTATATATCCTTTGATAATGGGCATTCTCCGGTAAGGATGGAGTTACTACCTAATTATAAGGGTCATAGAAAAAATATCTCAGTAGATTATGAGTCATTGCAAAAACAAAAGGCAGTGATAATGAAAATACTGGGTATGCTAAGAATTAATTATATATTCGATAGAAAGAAATCCACAGTATATGAAGGTGATGATTTCTTAGCATACCTTGCAATTAAAAAATTCCAATCTGAGAAAATGATATTAATATCCTCAGACAAGGATTTTAATCAACTGTTATCAAATAACCTAAGGATATATAATCCGAGAAAGGATGAGATGATTCGGATGGAGAATTGCAAAAAACTTTTCGGTTATCATTCACATGAAACTGTATCATACCTTGCAATGGTGGGTGATACATCCGATGATATTCCGGGGTTCCCAGGTATTGGACCAGTAAAAGCAAGGAAGATACTTGATGAAGGTACTATTCATAAGTTCTTAGAGGATGAGAATAATCGAGAAAAGTACTTAGAAATATGGGAAAGAAATAGGCAATTAATTGACCTATTCTACTTTGTGGGACATAATCCTCTCGATAAGTTACCCATCAAAACAAAGAAAAAGTTCAAATACGAAAAGTTCAAAGCTATTTGTATCGAATACTCTTTAGCATCATTCTTGACAAATGAATTTATAAAACCATTTAAAGATTTGTTATCATGAAAAGAATTATGTTTGTAGGGCCAAGTGG
>OBYQ01000249.1_pt1 | contig 74091 bp, 108 predicted proteins | sample 1538221 | NCBI WGS metagenome assembly OBYQ01 (sample SAMEA2580200, study PRJEB22360) | human gut metagenome | biome: human gut; feature: human-associated habitat; material: faeces | place: Denmark | collected 2008/2010
ACAAAGGTCACCCGCAGCTCTGGCCGTGGCCGTCCTGCTGGCCTGGAAGGGAAAAAGTCTTTTTCATGTATCCCTTGCAGCCTGCACAGCTGTATTTTTACTGGAATTTTTTATCTGAACTTCTTAAATCCCGTCTTTTGCCCAGCCATAGGAACAGCGTACCGCCTTCTGCCAGCCCTTAAGCATCCTGCACCGGACTTCCTCTTCAATCTTTGGGAAGAAGCTGCGGTCCGCTTTCCATCCTCTGGCGATCTCTTCCTTATTTTTCCAGAATCCTACTGCAAGACCTGCCAGATAGGCAGCTCCCATGGCGGTTGTTTCCACACAGGCCGGGCGGTCTACCTGGACGCCGGTTAAATCTGCCTGAGTCTGCAGCAGATAGTTGTTGGCGCTGGCCCCTCCGTCTGCCTTCAGCCGTTTCACCTCCTGTCCCAGATCCATCTTCATGGCTTCCAGCACATCATTGGTCTGGTAACAGAGGGAATCCAGAGTCGCGCGGATAATATGATACCGATTCACCCCGCGGGTAAGGCCCAGAATGGCGCCTCTGGCATAGGCATCCCAATGCGGTGCTCCCAGACCCGTAAAAGCCGGCACCACATAACAGCCATTGGTATCCTTTACCTTTTCGGCCATATATTCTGAATCTGCCGCTGATCCGATCAGCCTCAGCTCATCCCTCAGCCACTGGATCGCTGCTCCAGCAGCAAAAATAGACCCCTCCAACGCATAGGTTACATTTCCCTCCAGCCCCCACGCGATCGTTGTCACAAGGCCGCTCTTTGAAAATACCGGCCGGTCTCCTGTATTCATAAGGAGAAAGCAGCCTGTGCCGTATGTATTTTTCGCATCGCCCGGCTCAAAACAGGTCTGGCCGAAAAGAGCGGCCTGCTGATCTCCCGCCGCGCCTCCTATCGGAATCGGATCTCCAAAAAACTGCCGGTCTGTCATGCCGTAAATACAGCTGGAGGGCTTTGGCTTTGGGAGCATCTGTTCCGGTATGTCAAAAAGCTCCAGGATTTCTTTATCCCAGGTAAGCGTATTGATATTAAACAGCATGGTCCTGGAAGCGTTGGAGTAATCGGTCACATGAACGGCTCCCTTTGTAAGCTTCCAGATAAGCCAGGTTTCCACGGTTCCAAAAAGCAGTTCTCCCCGCCCGGCCCTCTCTCTGGCTCCGGGCACATGATCCAGGATCCATTTCAGCTTGGTAGCAGAGAAATAGGCATCAATGACCAGACCGGTCTTTTGGCGTATCAGTTCTGTCAGTCCCTTTGCCTTTAATTCGTCGCAATAAGCCGCAGTCCGACGGCACTGCCACACGATTGCCGGACCAATGGGCTCTCCGGTAGCCTTATCCCATACAATGGCTGTCTCCCTCTGGTTGGTGATGCCAATAGCAGCAATATCGCCAGCCGAGGCGCCAATCTTTGACATAGCTTCCACTGCCACTCCCAGCTGAGTCGACCAGATTTCATTGGCGTCATGCTCCACCCAGCCGGGTTTTGGAAAATACTGGGTAAATTCCTTCTGAGCAAGGCTGCAGACCTCCCCGTTCTGATCAAACAGGATACAGCGGCTGCTGGTAGTCCCCGCATCCAGAGCCATGATATATTTCCCCATACATATGCTCCCTTCTCTAAGACAACAAAAATTCGCTGAGTACGAAATTGCTCACATCCATGCCCCATTCTGTAAGTGACAGCCATACTCCTTCTTTTTTCAGCAGACCATTGGCCATAAGCCGTTCGATCACCGCTCCATAGACCGTTTCCATTTTCACTCCGAACAGTCTTACGAAATCCATTTCCGATACCCCTCTCGTCATCCGAAGGCCCAGAAACATAAATTCTTCCATACGGGCCTCTCTTGAAAGCTGCTCCACCGGCCCAGCCAGTTCTCTCAGACCTTCCCCACAGTCATGCTCCAGATCCAGGGCCAGATAACGCCTCAGATCCTTTTCATTGGAAAAGCGGCAGCCGTCCATATAAGAAGATGCCCCCAGGCCCAGTCCCAGATAGGACACCTCTGTCCAGTAGCCTATATTGTGGCGGCATTCCTTTCCAGGCTTTGCATAGTTTGAAATCTCATAGCGCTGATAGCCCATCTCTCCCAGAAAATCCCTTGTAAGATGGTAAATCCTGTTTTCCGTATCTTCATCCGGAAGAGGAAGGACATTTTCTCTCCGGCAGCCGCCCATTCCCGGCCCATACTGTTCCCAGAAGGGCGTTCCCTGCTCTATGATCAGGCTGTATGCGGAAATATGCTCCGGTTTGAGCATCGTTACCTTTTTTAAGGTATTTTTCCACGATTCAAGCGTCTGGCCAGGGATCCCGCTCATAAGATCCACGCTTATATTGGTAAAGCCAGACATTCTTGCGCTCTGATAGCTCTTTAAAAACTCCTCAAAAGAATGAACCCGGCCCAGGTTTTTAAGCTCCTGATTATCTGCCGACTGAAGGCCGATGCTTACGCGGTTGATGCCACAGTCATGGTACACAGGAAGCTTGTTGTATAAAAGAGTACCCGGATTGGCCTCGATCGTAATCTCCGCATCCGGCTCCAATGTAAAGTTTTCCTTTACGGCCTCCATGATCCGCCGGATCAGTTCCGGTTCCATAACCGTAGGGGTACCGCCGCCGATAAAAACCGTGGATACCGTAAGCTCACTGCAGAAGGCTCCTCTGGCCCGGATTTCTCTTACCAGCTGATCCACATAAGCCTCATGGTCTGCAGCCAGAGCCCGAAAGGAGAGAAAATCGCAGTAAAAACACTTTTTCACGCAAAACGGGATATGGATATACAGCTCAATGGTATTTTTATTTGCATTTATCATAGGGTGACTGTCTCGCTTTTTCTCTTACTCTTCATCCAGCTTCAGAACGCTCATAAACGCCTTCTGCGGAATCTCTACATTTCCGATCTGGCGCATCCGCTTTTTGCCTTCCTTCTGCTTTTCAAGAAGCTTTCTCTTTCGTGAAATATCGCCGCCGTAGCACTTTGCAAGCACGTCCTTACGGACTGCCTTTACCGTCTCTCTGGCAATTATCTTTCCACCGATGGCTGCCTGAATGGGGATTTCAAACAAGTGGCGCGGAATCTCCTCCTTTAATTTTTCGCACATCCTGCGTCCCTTTTCATAGGCCGAGGCAGAATGTACAATAAAGGAAAGAGCGTCCACTTCCTCTCTGTTTACCAGAATATCCAGCTTCACAAGCTCAGACCGTTCATAGCCCTTTAACTCATAATCAAAGGAGGCATATCCTCTGGACCGCGACTTTAAGGCATCGAAGAAGTCATAGATGATCTCATTTAAGGGAAGCTCGTATTTTAAAAGGGCACGGGTGGTTTCAATGTATTCCATTCCCAGATATACGCCCCGGCGCTCCTGGCACAAAGTCATAATGGAGCCCACATATTCGGTCGTTACCATGATCTCCGCGCTTACAATAGGCTCCTCCATGTATTCAATTTCACTGGGATCCGGCAGATTGGATGGATTGGTAAGCTCGATCATCTCACCATTCGTCTTATATACCCGGTATACTACGCCCGGAGCCGTTGTCACAAGATCCAGGTTATATTCCCTCTCTAAGCGCTCCTGAATGATTTCCAGATGAAGCAGGCCTAAAAAACCGCAGCGGAAGCCAAAGCCAAGAGCCACAGAGGTCTCCGGTTCATAGAAAAGCGAAGCATCATTTAGCTGAAGCTTTTCAAGGGCGTCTCTTAAGTCATTGTATTTGGCACCGTCTGCAGGATAAAGTCCGCAGTAAACCATAGGCGTTACCTTTTTATAGCCCGGAAGGGGGCTTTCACAGGGACGGACGGCATCTGTAACCGTATCGCCCACACGGGTATCGCGGACATTTTTGATACTGGCGGTAATATAGCCTACCATTCCCGCGCTGAGCTCGTCGCAGGTAATAAACTGGCCTGCGCCGAAGTATCCGACCTCTACTACCTCTTCCTCTGCCCCCGTGGCCATCATCCGCACACGGGTTCCCTTCTTTACCGTGCCTTCCATCACACGGCAGAAAATAATTACACCTTTGTAAGAATCATAAATAGAATCAAAGATCAGCGCCTGAAGGGGAGCATCGGGATCTCCCTTGGGAGACGGGATCTTGTGCACAATGGCCTCCAGAACATCTTCGATATTCAGTCCTGTTTTCGCGGAAATACGGGGCGCATCGTGAGCCTCCAGACCAATCACATCCTCTATCTCCGCCTCCACATGATCCGGGTCGGCGCTTGGAAGATCGATTTTATTGATAACCGGAAATACGTCCAGATCATGATCCAGAGCCAGATAGACATTTGCCAGCGTCTGAGCCTCAATGCCCTGGGACGCATCCACTACCAGGATGGCTCCGTCGCAGGCTGCCAGACTGCGGGAAACCTCATAATTAAAGTCTACATGTCCGGGAGTGTCGATCAGGTTAAAAATATATTCCTCCCCGTCCTTTGCCTTATATACGGTACGCACTGCCTGAGATTTGATGGTAATGCCTCTCTCCCGCTCCAGGTCCATGTTGTCCAGGATCTGCTCCTGCATCTCTCTGCTTGTTAAAAGCCCTGTTTTTTCAATAATACGGTCAGCCAGGGTGGACTTGCCGTGATCAATATGGGCGATGATACAAAAATTTCGTATTTTACTCTGGTCAATCGTTGCCATTCTTTATCCTCGTCTTCTTTCAAATTAAAATATATCTGCCATTATACCTTTTTTTCACTCCCCTTGCAACACCATATCCAAAAGTTGTGCCAGGGGCTCCATGGCGTTTTTTACCTCTTCAAATGTATTCGTCTGAGCCCCCGCTTCAATAAGAGCAGACTTAGGCCGCAGGTGGAGATTATAGCGCAGTCCCTTTAAATAGATCTTTCTGGCAAATCCTGGAAAATACGCCTGTGCTCCCAGCTGCATTTTCAGGCTGAATGCAAGGTTTTCTGCCAGATAAGGATTGGAAAGATAGGCAATTTTTCCCTCCGGCGTACGGCTGAGGCCGTTAAAAAACATGATCTGCGCCGTGGGCTTTCCATTGATGTCGGAAACCATGTGGAGATTTTCCGAAACGCCATCCCTGTGAAGATCCAGAACTACCTGAATGGAAGGATTCTGCTGCAGGATACGGTTTACGCCTTCCAGTGCATAATTATAGGCCTTACTCCGATCCAGAACGCCACTTTGCAGATCATAAACCGACGTGTCATGGTAAACCCGGTAGCCCTTCTGCGTCAAAAGTTCTGCCAGATAATCTCCCACTTCCACAATGGTTCGCCCCTGAGGGCCGGAATCCTTAAAGGCCTCCTGAGAATGGGTATGGTAAATAAGGATCTGCGGCCCTTCCCCTTCTTTATCTAATGTCACATCATGGCTTAAAAGTGCCGGACCGTTAAACAGATCGCGGCCTGCTGTGGTAGAGGTATGTACGCTGTAAAAATGCTTCATGAGAAAGTCAAAATCCTCCAGCTGCTGAAGCTGATAAAGTGTTCCTGTTACCGGCAGAGGAAGGCTTCCTGCCAGGGAAAGGGCAGAGCCTGAAACACTGGCTGCGGTTTCCTCTAACGCTTCCCCGAAGCTTTCTGCGGGGCTTTCCTCTAAGCCGTGAGCCATGCTCCCCTGCGAGTCCTTTTTTCTTTCTTCATGCTGCTTCTCCCCTGTTGTTTCATCTCCGTACCGGTCAAGATACTGGTGCTCCCTGTAAAATAAACGTGCCTGCATATGATTCCTGAAAACAGGGTCTGCATCTTCCCAGGCGATCTTTACAGCCTGATCCGTATTACTGCCGTCCTGCTCCGTTATATTCCTGGAATTTTTCCCCGTCATCTCATAAGGCGCAGCCTGATGCCACAGAAGCGCTGCCAGTTCTTCCCCGGCCATCCGAACCTGCTGCTCCCAGGGAACCGCCGTAAGGACGGCTCTGCTGTTTTTTATCATATAGACGGCTCCCCATACGGTTCCCGCAGCCGCAAGGCCCATGAGACATATCCTCACCGGCCCTCTCCTTCCGTTCCTTTTCATCCCCATACCCGGTCCCGCCTGTCCTTTTTACACCTTGCCAAAGTGCTGTATCCTATGGTATGCCAAAACAAAGGAAAAAATGACAGCATCTGCCGCCGGAATCACAGCTCAAACACAGCCCGGTGAATACCTTCCGAAATGGTAAAACTTAGCTGCTGAACAGACTGGTCAATATCCGGCGGCGTCACATACATAGGCCCAAATTCCGGCTCCAGAAGCTCCCGGATCAGTTCATACTGCCCCTCTGTATCCATCTGGCGTATCCACGATCCTGTGCCTTTTGCGCATTCATTTTCCTCCAAAACCGCAAGAAGGGCTGAAATCGTATCCTGCACAATGGCAGCCGCCCCCACCACCGTCGGCACTCCAATAGCGATCACCGGTACTCCCAGGCTCTCTTTTGTGAGACTGTGACGATGATTGCCTACTCCGGAGCCCGGATGGATTCCCGTATCTGTAAGCTGTATGGTTGTGCACAGGCGGCGGACGCTGCGTGCTGCCAATGCGTCAATGGCAATCACCAGATCAGGTGATGTCTCTCCTATGATCCCATGCAGAATCTGAGCCGTTTCCATCCCCGTCTGGGCCATAACGCCTGGAGCAATGGCGCAAAGGCATGGATAGGGCTGTTTCTTCTCTGTCCTGTCCGCAAGAAGATGGCCGGTCACTCTGAGATTTCCCACGGTTCGGGGTCCTAAAGAATCCGGGGTTACGGATTGGTTTCCAAGGCCGACCACCAGCAGGGACGGATTTTCCTTTTTCTCCCATCCTGCCCGTTTCATCAGCTCATTCAACTGCATGGCCAGTTCATCCACCACTCTGCTGTGACAATCCTCATCCGGCGTCTGCAGCTCATCTGCTTCCAGCGTTAGATACGTTCCTTCCGGCTTTCCCATCGCTCTGGCTCCCTGAGCATTCAGTATCTTCACTTCTGTCATTCTGACCGCACCTTCTTTTCTGGTTCTTTCCTTTAATACAACCCCTGGGATCTCACCCCCATCACCTTCAAAACTTTCTTTATCTTCCAGAGCCAGATCTGTGCGTATCTGAAAGGAAAATGTAGCTGCAGCCTGCTTATTTTCGGAACTTCCCATTCCTGTGCCTCCTGTCTTTTTCTTCGATCCATTTGAATTTCCACATTTTGCAGTATTTCCAAAGGCCATCCACCCTCAGCTGCGGGTACGGCGCAAAAAGAGAAACTGCGATCCATCTTATTTTCCACTCATTTCAAAAAAATATTCCCTAAAACTTCAAAAAAACACCAAATTCCGCTTGACATTCCCAAAATCATTCGCTAAAATGTAATAGTATGTTTACATTGAACTGTCCGTGTCCAGGCTTTGATGGAAAACACAACGATTAAGAAGAGAAAACCGAACGGAGGTGTATTTCATTGGCTAACATTAAATCTGCAAAGAAGAGAATCTTAGTAAACGAGACTAAGGCTGCAAGAAACAAGGCAATCAGATCCAAGGTTAAGACTGCGATCAAGAAGGTAGAGGCTGCTGTTGCTGCTGGAGATAAGGTTGCTGCTCAGACTGCATTACAGGCTGCTATCACAGAGATCGACAAGGCCTGCACTAAGGGCGTATATCACAAGAACAATGCTGCCCGCAAGGTGTCCCGCGTGACCAAGGCTGTTAACACTCTGGCTTAATTTTATAGAGATATTTAAAATCCCTCCGGATTAACCCACCGGAGGGATTTTTTTGCTTACAGCTTCCTTTCATCATAACGTGCTCTTTCTCCGCCGATAAACTTAGGGCGTGTTCTGGCACAAACTACATGGGCGCCTCCAATTTCTCTGTTTAAAATCCGCACTGGAACTGCCACATCCTTTAAATGCATCCCGATCAGGGTATCTCCGATATCGATTCCCGCATGAGCTCGGATATGCTCCACTGCCGCCGGATGCTCCAGGGTATGATAAGCCGCCGTAGCAAAGGAGCCTCCTGCTTTTAGCTGAGGAACCACATTGACAGGCTCATATCCGTATTTTAACGCGGCCTCCTCCTCTAATATAAGCGCCCGGTTTAAATGCTCACAGCACTGGGCGGCCAGATAAATGCCCGCAGGTTTTAGCTCCTCATAAAGAGCTTCATAAACCGCCTGTCCGATTTCTCCGCTGGAATGAGAGCCAATCTTAAAGCTCCCGATTTCACTGGAGGAACAGCCCACAACCAGAATCTGCCCCTGCTTCAGATCTGCCTTTTCCATAAGCTCCCTCAAAACATCTTTTGTCTGTTTTCTAATCGCATCTAACTGAAGTTCTTCCATTCCATTTTCCTCCTTTAATACGTTTTTGCAATCAAAAGTTCTACTGCCAGACGGTCTGTCAGGCGGCCTGTCTTTACGCTTTCCTCTGCATCCACACAAAGATTTACATAGGAAAGGATCTGTTCCCTTGAAAATGTCTTTGCCTGCAGCATGATTTTTCCTGCCACAAAGGGCTGAAGCTTCATCCTGGAAGCAATGGTACTCTTATCCATGCCCTGCCCCATCAGCTCCTTCACCTGCAGGATCTGGTTAAACTGCCTTGCGATCAGAAATAAAATCCGCATAGGCGGCTCCTTTAAGGTAAGCAGATCCTCATAAAGATCCATAGCCTTTCGCGTCTGACGGTTGGCAATAGCCGTAATCATGTCAAAAATCTTGTTGCTCACCTGAGTGGTACAGATAGCCTCCACATCCTCCTCAGTGATCACATCACGGCCCAGGGTATAGCTGATCAGCTTTTCCAGCTCTGAGCTGATATTTTCCATATCATCCCCTGTTTTGCTTAAAAAAAACTCCATGGTGCGCCCGGTGATCTTTTTCCCATTTTTTGACAGGATGCCGGCAGCCCAACGGCCAAGCTGCGACGCATCCTGACGGCCAAGCTCCGCTGTATAACCGTATTTTTTCACGGCTTTAAAAAGCTTGCTGCGCTTATCCACCTCTGTTTCCACAAACACAAGACAGGTGGTATCGGGAATATGCTCCATATAAGCGCTCATTTCCTCTCCTCCTGCTCCGCCCTTAAACCAGCCGCTGTCCTCTATTAGCACCAGCCTGCGCTCTGCAAAAAAAGGCATGGTATCTGCAATGCCGATAATCTCATTTATATCCATTCCCTTTCCCTCGTAATGGTTAAAGTTCATGGTATCTCCAGCTGTCACTGCATCCTTTAAACGGTTCTTATAGCTCATTTTCAAAAATGCCTCTTCACCAAACAGAAGGTAGGCCTTTTTAAATGAACCGTCCTTTATATCCTGGTTTAATATCTGCATACGCTGTCTGTCACTCCCTGCCCTGGCGTTTTGCTCTATTATACCATGTCTTCCCCCTCTTGACAAATAGACTGTAGAGTGTATAATTATTTTTCTGAACAGTTCTTTTTAAAACCTTTTTATTTAGAACCTTTTATTATGTAAAAGGAGGATCCAATGACCTCAAACACTGATTTTCTTTTAGGTATCCGGGCTGCCATGAAGTTTCAGGACAGCCTGCTAAAACAGCTCTCTGAAACCTATGGACTGACTCTGATCGAGGCAAATGTCATCACATTTCTCCACAATAATCCAGGGAAAGATACTGCGGCCGACATCACGGAGCTTCGGATGCTCTCAAAAGGAAATGTCTCCCAGGCTGTGGAAAGCCTGATACAGAAAGGGCTCTTAAAGAGAATCCCGGATCTCCATGACAGACGCCGGATCCACCTGGCTCTGCTGCCCGCCTCACACTCCATTACTGCTGATGTAGATACGCTTATGGATGAATACAGAGGATATCTGTTTCAGGGATTTTCCAAAGAAGAGTTTGCCTGCTACCAGATTCTTTCAAAACGGCTCATGGAAAACGCAAAAAATGCTATGAAAGGCAGGAGTACACATGAATGACAACAAAGATTTTCTGGCAAAAGAGCCTGTGGGAAAGCTTCTTTTAAAGCTGGCTCTTCCTACTGTTACTGCTCAGATCATCAACATGCTTTACAACATCATAGACCGCATTTACATAGGACACATTCCTGAAAACGGCGCTCTGGCCCTTACAGGAGTAGGTGTCTGCATGCCCCTTATTATGATCGTGTCCGCATTCGCTGCTCTGGTTGGAAACGGCGGCGCTCCCAGAGCCTCGATCTTTATGGGACAGGGCGATAAACAGGCGGCTGAAAAAACACTGGGCAACTGCTTTACCGTTCAGCTGATTATCTCCGCTGTTCTTACCGCTGTTCTTTTAATGTGGAACCGTGAATTTCTTCTGGCTTTCGGCGCCAGTGAAAATACCGTAGAATACGGCGTAGCCTATATGAATATCTACGCTCTGGGAACTATTTTCGTACAGCTCACACTGGGTATGAATGCATTTATCACAGCCCAGGGCTTTGCAAAAACAGGCATGCTCTCCGTTATGATCGGTGCGGCAGCAAATATTATCCTGGATCCGATTTTCATTTTTGTATTTGGAATGGGAGTACGCGGCGCGGCTCTGGCAACTATCTTATCACAGGCATTATCCTGTACCTGGGTGCTGGCCTTCCTCTTCGGAAAAAAGACCTTCTTAAAGATCAAAGCTTCCAATTTAAAGCTTACCCGTTCCATTATCATGCCAAGCCTTGCGCTGGGACTGTCCACCTTTATCATGCAGTCCAGTGAAAGCGTAATCTCCGTATGCTTTAACTCCTCCCTGTTAAAGTACGGCGGCGACATCGCAGTCGGCGCTATGACCATCTTAACCAGCGTCATGCAGTTTGCCATGCTGCCCTTACAGGGCCTGGGCCAGGGCGCACAGCCCATCATCAGCTACAACTACGGCGCAAAGCTCACTGGGCGCGTACGCTCAGCCTATAAGCTGCTTCTCGCCTTGAGCTTATCCTATGCATCCCTGCTGTGGCTGGGCGTCATGCTTGCTCCTCAGGCATTTGCCGCCATGTTCACCTCAGACCCGGCTCTGATCGACTTTACCAAGCATGCACTGCGGATCTATATGGCCTGTATGTTCCTCTTCGGCATCCAGATGGCCTGCCAGATGACCTTCACTGCCATCGGCAATGCAAAGGCTTCCATCCTGGTCGCTGTTATGCGTAAGTTCATCCTGCTGCTGCCTCTGATCTATCTGGTTCCTAAGTTTATGCCTTCCGATCCGACTACTGCCGTATATCTGGCAGAGCCGATCGCTGATTTCTTTGCAGTCAGCTTCACTGCTGTGCTGTTCTTCTTCCAGTTTAAGAAGGCGCTCAGAGCATTGGAAGAGTAATCACTGCAGAATGTTTGGTATTTTCTCTATCTGAATTTTATAAAAGAGAGCACTGCTCAATCACCTGAATCTGATGATTTTGCAGTGCTCTCTTCGTCTTTCAATTTCTCCTGGGTTTCCGCATTTTGCAGTATGCTGCCATCAGCAGATAAGGGATACACGTTTTCCCTTATCCACTGATTGATGGAAGCCAAGGTGCAGGATACAATACAGCGTAAAAAACTCAAACAATTTCTCTGTTGTCTTTCAGATATTTCAGAAATCTCTTGCAGCCTTCCATTATATCTAAATACGTTTCATCAAAATTACCCGTATACCACGGATCTGCAATATCTCTTCCTGAACCTGCAAAGGAAAGAAGCTTGTATATCTTTCCCTTTGGATCTCCTTTTAACATCCGGTTGAGATTGCGTATATTTGCTGTGTCCATACCTATGATATAGTCAAATTTATCATAATCTGCTGTTTGGATCTGCTTTGCCCTGTGGGGGACTAACGGAATCCCAACCTCCTTTAGTTTGTTTACCGTTCCCCAATGAACCGGATTTCCTATTTCCTCTGTGCTGGTCGCAGCTGAGTCGATCAGAAATCGATCTGCCAAACCGGCTTCCTTAACCATGTGGGTGAAGACACTCTCACACATGGGGGAGCGGCATAGTATTGTGAACATATAACAGAAAATCTTTTCCTGTTAGTATAACCCCGGCTAAAAGATCCAGATCTATAATATAGTGCTCTTTGTCAATTACTGTTATTTTCTTTGTGTGTTCAATTAAATAATCTACTTTGCTTTCTTCAAATTGTGATGAGGCTATAAAATCATCTATCTCTCTGTCTATGTTTTTAATGACTTCCTCAATATCTTTTATATCCTCATTCTCTTCTACCGGGATTAAAAGTTTTTGTTGTTCTGTTATCTGCATTTCAATAGCTGAGTATTTCTCCCGGTAATCTGCTTTAGAAATAATCTCATCTAAATAAGCCTCTGTCAATTTATTTTTCTTTCTCTCAAGCTGTTCTATGGTTTTTTGTATCTGCTTACTTTGATCCTCAATCTGTAAGGAGGACTTTAATTGATGTAACCATTCCAGCATAGAGGACTTTACCGCTGATTTATTTACTATCAACCCCTTAGATATTTCAGAATAAATTTTTCTGATCTTAACAGATGTGGTAGATACTCCAGTACACTGTACATCACCTTTAGCTAATTTAGAGGAGCAATACCAGCCTATATATCCATTTGAGCTATGTTTCCAGAGCTTTCCTCCACACTTACCGCAATATAGCTTACTACTAAGGGGATTAGAGTAAGCATTTACTCCCCTCTTTTTCCCGGTCTTTGCTTTAAGTCTCCTCTGTACTTCGTCAAAAGTTTCCTCACTCACATAAGCCAGCTCAGGAGCTTTAATCCTTACCCATTGCTCCTCAGGCATCTTTACGATTTTCTTTTTATCAAAATCGTGATGATGATGTCCCATAACAATTATACCTTTTGCTTTTTCATTTTTCAATATTCTTGCAATGCTCTCAGAGGTAAAGGGTTTTCCTACACTGTTTGTATATCCATTGTCATTCACCCAGTCTCTCACTTTTCTAATACTGTTCCACTGGAGATAAAGCTCAAAGATCTTTTTACCCAGCTCAGCCTCTTTTTCATCTTTTACCCACTTACCATTTACGATTTTAAAAGCCAGAGATTTACCGTTACCCATTGCCGCTATTTCTTCTCCAGCAAGTGCTCTCTCAACTCTTCTCTTATTTGCGTTATTGAGTTTCTTGCTCAAGTTTCTACTGTATTCCTCAGCAATGATAGCTTTAATACCTGTGATAAGTGCATCCTCAGCCGGAGTAAAAAATTTGTTATCAAGATACATAAATAATTTAAGGTTATTCTTAACCAAATTATCCACAAACAAATACCAGTCAAGAGTATTCCTCTGTAATCTTTCCTGATCTTTACATACAATTATGTCAAATTTATCCTCTTTCATATCAGCTAAGAGCCGTTTATAGCTACTTCTTCTTTTTGTAGTAGTGCCGCTTTTACCCTCATCTATGTACTCTCGTACAAGGATCCATCCATTCTTATTTATTATATCCCTATTTTCTTGTATTTGCTTCTCAAGTGCGTTAAGCTGTTTCTCCTCCTCTGTTGATACTCTTGCATAGAATACCGCTCTTAATTTTTCCTGTACCATCCTGTTTCCTCCTGTTAATAGAAATTGTACAGGTTTATCATAATATCTCACTCTTATTATACACCTTTTTGATACTATGTAAACCCATTATTTTTTATGTAAGTATTAACCTCAGATACTCCTCAAATTTAGACAAAAAAAAATAAGGCTACCAGCCTTTACTCTGGTAGCCTTTCTCAAAATAATTCAAAAAGAATTATAAGAGGGACAAATCCTCATTTTTTACCCAGCTCATAATACCGCCAAGTAAACATTTTCCAGATCCAACCTGAATAACAGTGTATGTGGATCCTTTTACAAAACTTGCAACCTTTTCTCCTGTTGCATATCTTTCAGCCGTCTTTTTAACTCTTACCCGGCATCCTTTTACAAATCCTTTTGTAGTAGGGTATTTAATTTTCTGCCCTACAAAAATCAGATTTTTATTTTTGATACCGTTTAAATCTACTAACACCTGTACTGTAGTGCCGTATTTATGAGCAATAGCTGAAAGAGTATCACCGCTCTTTACTGTATGTACTCCAGTACCTCCCTGAGAGCTTGTATTTCCGCTATTTCCGGGCTTTTCTGCCGGAGGTGTAGTATTTGTTGATTTAGCATATTTAGGGCGAGCGTAGCCTCTAATATAACCCCAGCCAATAGGTACATCTTTTCTGTAACCTACAACGCCGCCGTTCATGTTGCCCTCAACAAAATCCATAGTACCTTTAGACTTATTTACCTTTTTAACAAATCCGATATGATCTGCATACCCGTCATTAGGCTGAGTACCATCATCCCAGTTAAAGCATACAATATCTCCAAACTCAGGAGTAATTGTACCATCCTCAATCCAGATCCCGGCTTTCTTGAATAACTCAATGTGGTTCTGTACCCCACACTCAGTACCGCCAATCAGATCCACGGCTCCTAATTTAATAAATACCGCTGATATCGTAGTATCACAATAAGCATCCTTATAAGACACCTTATAGCCTCTTGCTAAAGGTTTGTGGCTATTGTAAATATCTACAATAGGTTTATGTGTTCCAGCGGCTCTGCTAAGTCCTACCCAGCCGTCCATTACTGCTACAGCCTGTTTTGCTGTTACTCCCATAGTATTTTCCTCCTCTTTTACCATCTTCTTTAAAGTGGTATAAACAAATTTCTGGCGGCTCTTGTAAGCCCCCACCTGATTTCCTGTATCTGTACTACAGGCGGCATAAAGATGATCCAATGTATAAGGTTTCTCAGTTTTTCCGATAACCCTTTTCATTGCACTCAAGCCGCCTTGATGTCTAAAGTTTGCACACATCATAGCCGCCGCCTGATCTGTTACTCCCAGCTTTTCAGCCTCAGAAACATACTGTTTCATTTGATCTTCTACAAGAGCATCCTGTACTTTCTTTCCGGCTGGAGATGAGATAATCTTAATAATTGCCTTAGCTTTTGCTGAGGACTTACTAATCCGGTAATTTCTCCAGTCTTTTTTCAGATCCTCCTCAATCCCGGCTGTATCTAATTTCTTAAAAGTAGCCTTGTCTGCTTTCAAGATCTCAGACAATAAGCGTTTTGCTTCATTTGCAAACCACTGTCCGGCTCCTATTGTGATCGCTGTCTCTGTGGGAGTATTGTGATACGCCTCAATAAAAGAGCTGTAATCAGCCCCTCCGTACACCTGTCCTCCTGTTTCTACGGCATAGATGATATTTCTCAGTATTTCTAAGTTTTTCTTACTCAGCATTGCGTATCATCCCCTTTCACGCATGAAAAAAGGAGTACACCTGAAAGGCATACTCCTTTTATAAATTATTAGTTTTTTGCTTTTGTCTGTACAATAAGCTGATTAGTAAGAACTGTAACGCCAGTAACAAGGATCCCCTGTATTACAGCATCTACAATAGGGACTCCTGTAGTAATTCCGATAGCTACAGCTCCGGCAAGTCCAAGTCCTAACAAGATCCACGGGATCAGCCAGTCCTTTACTTTTGGAGTGCTCTTAATAAACATTCCAATGATATACAATACTGGTACAAGCACCAGCATCTTTTCAATGAGATAGCTTGAAAAATCCATTTTTAGTAAAATCCTCCTTATTTAATACTACGGCGTATAATCTAACACATTACGCCGCCTGATCTGTGTTAGATAGATAAGTAGGATCACCTCCTATTTTAGTCCTACCTGTACAGCTAAATAGCCTAATACAATCGTGACTAATCCGGCTACCAGTAACCACTTAAATTTCTCCCATTTTTCTCCGTCCTGACTTTCTAACTTATCAAGACGTTTAATAGTTGAGTTAAGATCTTCTCTCATGTACTTTGTTTCTACAGCCAGCTCTTTAATAGCGGCAATGAGAGAATTTTGTTCTTTGATAGCCTCATCATGCTCATCCAACCTATGAGAATTGCTCTTAGATCTCGCCTCAATGTTAGAGAGCTTTTCAGCAAACTCAATTTTCTGATCTTCTGTCACACTTGATTTTCTCCTTTCTGCCAAAATAAAAGAGGGGCAAAAGCCCCTCAAACTATTCAGCCAGCTCCGGCACTTCCAGATCAATAAGGATCTGTTTTACCTTTTCCTTAATCACTTCTGGAACTTCTGCAAAAGTTTTCTTACCTTTTACAATAAGAGTCGCATAAATAACAGCCATGATATGTACCTCCTTTCTAAAGAATATCTTTAGGATAAAATTGATAATCATATCAATCATTCCTCACTTTCCAAAAAAGCTTTTACCTCTTTGCGGATCTTCTCAGGAACTTCTTCCAGAGTTTTAACTCCCTTTTTAATCAGCTCAGCATAAATTTTAACCATGATCTTACCTCCCTCTACACAAGAATCATCTCATAGACTTCCGTTAATGCAATCTGCATATCCGTAGCCTGTTTCTCAAGAGATCCGTTTTTTTCTACAATGAGCTTAATATACTCATCTTTCTCATAGACTTCCTCAGATTTAATATTCCAGCCTTTAAAGCCGGGAGTATCTTCTGTTCCGGGTTCATCTACACGGGTAATTCCTGTCCTCACAATCACTGTGGACTCAGTAATTTCCAACGGCTCTACCTTATCAGCACTTGACTGTACGTTTTCGTATTTCACCATGATTTTTAACCTCACTTTCATAATAATTATTCATGTATTCTATAAGGGGCTCCATGTATTTCTTGTATAGCCTGTAGCTATCACAGTTCATAAGCCACCCCTGATAGCTGTTGTAAGAACACCACTCACCATAAGTAGGCGGTATATTATTTTCCATCTTTTTTCTATAGGATCTCATTTTCCTTTTAAAAGTAATAGCTGTACTCTTCCTGAGTAATGTATATTCTCCGAAAAACCTATATCCTACAAAGTCCACACCCCTCACTTTTGTAGGGAATACTTGATAATTCCCCTTAATATTTAGGTGTAAATTTTCTTGAATGTAAGCCGTAACTTTTCCATGAATTTCCCACAGTTCCTCTTTAGTTCCGGCAAAAATAACAATATCATCCATGTACCTGTAATAATGTTTAACCTGTAAATCTTCCTTTACATAATGATCGAATGAGCTAAGATAGAAATTACCGCTATACTGGCTCATATAATTACCTATAGGTATTCCAGTATTAGGATCAACCTCTACCTCTCCAGATAAATACAGCTCAATCAAATCCTCTTCTGTTGCTGTGTTGATACTATCCGCTATCTCATCCAGCAACCATAACACATCTGGATCTTTAAAAACTTTTCTGTATTTCTGTTTTAACAGTTCGTGATTTATTGACTGGTAATAATGATGTAAGTCAATCTTATAACAGTACCGGGTATTCTCCTCATCTGATAACAGTATTGAGGGGATCCACACCTTTTTCTCTTTCCCGTTTACTTTCTTCTTTCTGTAATAGCCTCTAAGATCATTTACTATAGGCTGGATCCCTCTGTGGGGTATAGCACTATAGGTATCTGTAGTCATATTAGCTACAAGAAAAGGCTCTATAACCTGTAAAATAGCCCACTGAGCTATTCTGTCTGGAAAGAAAGGTAACTTGTACACATCTCTCTTTTTCTTTCCCTCATTTAGGAGAAAAATCTCATACTCTGAGGTATGAAAGAGTTTGTTTCTGAGCATATACTGTAAGCCAGCCAGATAGTAATATGGTCTTTTCTCTATCTGCTTTACTTCCTTATACCAGCCCTTTCCGCTTTTCGCATTTTGGAAAGCCCTGTAAAGGTTATCCATGCTACATATAGTATCAAAGAGATCTTTTGTACCTGTCATAATTCCATTGTTCCAATCTCACATATTTTTTTTTGTATGTACCAAAGGGGAGCTGACCTTTACTGGTACTCCTAAACGGCGTTTCAGGGCTTTAGCCCCTTATCAACACCCCTTTACATACTTTTTACCCAGTCCGGGAAATCCCGTCTGTTTTATGTTCTGCCAAGAGGCAAGGTCACTAATTTACAGTATAAATTTTTATTACTTGCAAAAATTACAAGGGTACATATTGCAACTGACCGCTGATATTACGATTACGATTACTGGAGGTATTATTCACATTCAGATAGAAAGGAGAGCAATTACTGCCATTATTCCATTTACCGCCTAATTGAGCTACCATAAAGCCAACAATTTTAGTGACCTATGAAAATGGGGAGCCGTTACCAGCTCCCCATTAACAACTTATTTATTTTACCCCAGCGTTACGCCGCCATAACCTTATAAAGGTACTTAGGCTTATCAGCCTGAGGTACATACAGCAACCGACCGCCGATAGCACGATAACGATGACCGGAGGTACTATCCACATACAGATAGAAAGGAGAGCAACTACCGCCATAAGTCCATCTACCGCCCAATAGAGCCCCCACAAAGCCACTGTAAGTAGGATTGTTCCAATGGTTAGCACCTACAAAATTACTTGCTCCTTTACACTCTGTTGGGAGGAAAAGATACGGATGAGCCGCATCAAATCCAAACTTACTAACCCAGCCGCCAGCTTTTGCTAAGGTAAATCCAGCGTTCTCATAATTCTCTTTAGTATCATCTTTCATGGTAAGATTATCAGAGCTTACATAAGCGTTCTGAATATCCTTACACTCAATATTGATACCGTCTAACCATGTCCAGATATTTCCCCAGAGGTTTTCCTCTCCACGGTATGTTACAGACTTCTTACCGTCCTCACCATCTGGAGCATTTCCAGACTTATTTCCTAAGGAACTTGTACCACCAGTAACAAGAGCCATGTTAGAGGCTCCATCATCAACAAGACTACTTACACCCTTACCAATCTTAGCCTGAGCATCAAAGTGAGCGTACTCTACTAACATAAGGATCTGAGTAATAGAAAGAGCAAAAATATCATGCTGTCTCCAACCCAGCCCTCCGGCTGTGTTGTCTGCCTCAACATTTGCATTACGATTATTACAAAGAGCTCTTGTGTTAGCTCTTGTAAGGTTCTGAGTCTTTCCTGAGGCTGGTTTAGCTCCAGCAATACTACAGAGCTTGTCTCCTGTGTCTTTTTCAAAATCAGCTACCTGAGCATCATCCATAATGTAAGCATTTTCTGAGGTATCATACAGAGATCCCTCAAAAGCTGAGAGATAAATATAATCCTGTTCCTGACCGTTTGCCGCCTTAAAGGTATCAATCACCATAAAGCCAGGCTTTGCTGTAGGAGATACATAGTAACGGGCTTTATCAAACTGATAACCTCTACCATGTGCCGCCTTACTCATTGAGAGCGGTACCACCTTAACCCAGAATTTAGGCTGTTTTACCATAACCTGTACTGGAGTTCCGATAGGGAAATTTTTCAATACTGCCGGAGTTGATGACGGAGATCCCGGTTTTTCTGGGGTAATCTCTACATTAACAGCCTGTACAAGCTTACCTGTCTCTGTGTACTGAGGATCTCCATAAGAGCCCAGCTCATAACCATCATCAGAAAGAATAACCCTCTTTCTTCCACCCCACGGGGTAAGATTATCAAAAAACTCTCCCTCAGATCTTCCCACAGCTCCGGCAAGTCTTACACACTTCTTAGCGTTAAAATCCACCTCAACGCCGTAAATATCCTGATCCATATAGCCTGTAAAGCCTTTCAGATCGTCTACCTGAGCCTGTAAGTCCATTACCTGAGATACAGTAGCCGCCGCCGCTGGATCTACAGTAACAGTTACATTAGCGGCATTAGATACCGTAGTAACCATGTTGATAAGTAAGCTTGATACACCTACTCCGTTGTAAGGCGGCATATAGTCCGGCGTAGATACTGACTCATCTACAATACACACACTGTAAAGAATATCTCCATCAGACGGATCCACCGCATACAGTCCCAGTGTACGCACATAATAACCAGCCCTCAGAGCTGTATTACTAAACTGTGTACTTACTTCCACAGTAGCCTCATTTTTTCGCTTTACGCCGGAAATTAAAGCCTCCTGTTTAATCCCGGTAAGAGCGGAAAGATTAGCAAGTTGATCCTGTCTGTAAGTAGTATCAGACGTTACAATCTTACTAAAATTGAGCTTAGTGCTACCAGACATAATTTTTCCCATCAACGCCACGCCTTTTTTAGTGATTACCGCTGACTTAAATTCTGCCATTTTTTGTTTCCTCCTTTTAATGTGTTGTTATAATTTGTGAGGTACTGACTACAGATCCTATAGTCTTTTCCTCTATCAACTCAGCTTTTGAGTTAATATCATTCGTTACCTGTAACTCTACGGCTCTTACTGGGACTACTCCCTGATTTAACGTCATTTCAGATTTATAGGAGCCTGAAATATCATTTGTAACCAGAGTCTCAGAAGCAAGTACCATAGGATGAGCTATATACAAATCATTGATAAATGGATAAGTACCCTCAATATCATTAGTAATCGTATAAGCCATAGATGATACTGTACCAACGCCGCAAAAAATCCCGGCTGTACTTCCTCCTGTAAGAATGTTTTTTAATTCTACGATGAGGTTAGCCGGGAGGAAATAATCCAGCATATACTCAATTTCCTCCATCGCACCAACGCCCCCTACATGGGTTATGATCTGAATGAGGAAATTTCTGTAATCTGGGTTTATCTCAAAATTTGAGGAGCCGCACAACGCTTTTAATCGGTTATAGAGCTCTCCCTCTGTATATGGTTTTCTGTCATTCCAATAGCTATAAAGTCTTGTACGCCTATGCTCTAAGCTGTCTCCCTCATCTGGGTATATTCCGGCTATTTTCTCAAGCCGCTTAATCCCATCCTCTGAGGCTGTATCTATAAAGGTATCATCAAGAGTCTTTTGAGTACATCCATATAGCTTTTTAAACTCAATGTCCCACACTTTAGCCAGTTCTCTAAATTCTGGAATTTTTCTGAGTTCCGGGATCCAGTATTTTAATAGGTCGAGATTTAATCTCATACTAAATCACCTCCACCCCTCCAGAATACAGTACCGGGATCTCATCCGGCTCAAGAACTAAATTATCTGTCGATCCGTTAATTGTTGTATCGGAAATATCCACTATTCCCTCCAGCTTTAATAATCTGGCTTCAACCTGAGTAATTCTTACAGATAGATGAGACTGATTAGCCCAATCTTTTCTCATTTCTAAAAGATACTCTTCAATAGTCTTGTTAATCTCTGAACCTATCCGGCTCCATGAGAAGCCCTCTTTATACTCTATGTGAGTCTTTACTTTTATCTCACGCTCTCTTACAGTAACCACCGTTACTGTATGCCCTACAGGAGCAATCCCGGAGCCGTTCCCCTGATCTGACAGCGGATCAATAGCCTCCTGTACAGATTTAATAAGAGTATCTGAGGCTTTACTAAATAAGCTGTCTATAATGATGAGCTTCACAGTCCCCCCTCCATTCCATGTAGGGATTACTTTTGTATCACCGACTCCATCCAACTTATTTGTTTTCTCTTTGTAGTCTTTTTTATTTCCACCAAAAGGATCAGTCTCAAAGCTTGCAAAATAACGAGCCCTTAACAACTCTGTATCTTCCTCATCCTCTGCCGGGATAAGAAGCTCTGTAAGCTCCGCTGTCTCAAGGTTTGTGATATACTCAATAGCGGATAAGGAACCAAAGTGTTTGTTACCATCTGTCCCAACCCGTTCACACTGCATTTTATACAGATAGGCTCCGCTATCTTCCCCAGCTCTTCCTATATACTCTGTAGAGATATAGTTAAGCTCATCTAATGAGAAACGCTTTCCCACTCCAATATCTACATTAAACTCACCTTTTAACACCGCCGCTGTAGCTGGATATGGAAAGATACCACGCTCTTTACAGCGTAAGATCAAATGATCTCTATCACAGGTATCTGCATAGGTATCTCTTACTATCCCGTCAAGTTCTGTGTAATGTATAGCAAATTCCAAACACGCCGGAGCAAGGGCTGTAAAAAATACTCCCCCCTCTGTCTTATCAATATCATCTCTGGAATTTTCTAAGCATCTTTCTAAGACTGCCTCATAAGTTTGATCCTCATACATCCATTCTCACCTCCCCAAAATCTGTTATCATAATAAATTCTATGTGCAAGTGACTGTCCTCAACGGTTACGGTTAAGTCCTCAATTCCTGAGATATAAGGATTTTCTGTAAGGCATTCTGTTATAGTCCTCTCTACCTCATTATCAAGATACTCCTGAGAATACGAGTAACCTATAAGCTCTGTGTACTCTTCCCCAAAATCCCATGAATAGATTAACCAATCATACCGGGAAGTCCTAAGAGCAATGTGAGCCCATTGCTCTACAGCATCTCTCCCCTCTACAATTTTTCCCGTCATTCTCATTGTTTTCCAGTCTATTTCAAAATCTTTGTAAATATATTCCTCATTAGACTCCTCCTCAATAAGATCTGGAAACTCTTCTGTATCATCAAAAGGAAATAAACCTCCTGTCATGGGCTCACCACCTTTGCAAGGATTACATAGGTATCATTATCGTTACATTTCATAACAGCTACAAGATCTCCCTTTTTTAGTCCACCTTTTTTCACTGCCGGATTAGTGGTTTTAAATGATCCGTCATAATGCCCAAAAGTTACACTTGAGACATAAGGGGTTTTTAAAGGAAACTTAAATCCATCCATGAGATAATCAGCTACCAATATGTCCTCCTGATCTAATATAAGATCATCTACCTCAATCTCAATTTTTGAGTTATCAGAAGCCCATGTTTTTACTGTACCGATAAATAATGTCTGAGGGTTATCCATTCTTCCCTGATTTCTCATAAGCTCTAAAAATTCGCTATAGTTCTGATCTGCATTTTCCACGATAATTACACCTCCTTTGCATCCATAGACTTTTTAAATTCTAAGGAAAGTGTCATAGTATGCACTCCCTTAACCCATTTGTGGGTATCTTCTGTAATCCAAAAAAGCCCTTTCAATCCTGTAGCACCATCCTGAATTACAATACCGTTTCCTGTTACAGCTTGAGTAAATCCGATAGCCTCAATCTTAGCTGTCTTATCCACTCCATGAAACTTACTCTTAGCTGTAGTAGTCGCATTTTTGCCCTTTTCTTTTGTGTAAGTCTGTTGAAATACACCATAATTTTTGATATTAGAGCTATTTGAGACTACCCCAATTTGCTTACCGTCCCCGTCATAAATCCGTACACGGTTCACCATCTTATCAAGAGTTTCTTTGAATGTAGCTCTTGTAACATTTGATCCCTCAACCAGTTTATTTGTACAAATTGTGGCACCGTACTTTACAACACATAACTTCCCTTTTAAGGCTTTCACCATATAATCCTCACCATCTACTTGATGAGCCTGAGTATAGGCTTTCATTATAATGTCATAGATTTTACAATTTTTAACAAGGAGCTTTTGTTTATGCCCCGTCTTAGCTAATGATCCTGTAGGTATCTGCAAATCATCACAGACAACCTGTGTTATAGTTTCTGCCGTCTTATTCTTAAAGTTATATGTAGCACTGCTTTTTATAGTGTAATAGCAAAGATCATAAGCGGTATATGATACGCTACCACTTTGGCTATCACGCTCTCTTGTAACTACAAAACCTCTAAACAATTCGGTTTTCATACTATCGTCCTCAAATAAGTAAAGCTTATCAGCAAGTTTAATATTTAAGGCTTTAATATTCGGATCATAAGGAGCATTGACTATCTCAATTTCCAGTTTACGGGCAACCTGACTCTTAGATCCTCCCCATTTAATAGAGGTAATATAATTTGTAATGTCTGTTGTTCCCCAGATTACTCTCATAGCATTACCTCCTTTACGGTATTGTAAGAACCTGTCCCGGATAGATAAGGTTAGGATTTTTTATCTTTCCCCTATTTGCGTTATAAATTTTAGTGTACTGAGCTCCATTACCATAAAATTTTTTTGCAATATTCCAGAGACAATCCCCACGCTTAACCGTGTATGTTCTGGGACTGGGCGGTTTATTTGCTGGTCTTTTTGTAGGCTGTTGTTTCTTAGGAGGCTTCTTTTTAGGAGTTGTGAGCTTTTTCTTTTCTGCATCTGTAAGCTGTTTCACGGAAACCGCTCTATACTCCTTTAACTGGAGAGTAAAATAGACATCCCCAGTCCCGTCTTGTTCCCCATACTGAAAAGCCTCAATAGTACAGAGGACATTTATATTACTTCCAATAATCACCCGGACTGTCTTTCTTTTCTCTTTCCATCCCAGTATCTTAGTTACATACCAATAAGGAGAATGTCTGCCAGAGTTGTTACTGAAATTATAATTTTTGTTAGGAAAAAAGGAGGACATTGTGCCCTCCTTTAATTTCCTGTAACCTAATAGATTAACCTCCCCCAGTTTATTTACATTTACTGAGGTGTTATCTGCCTTTTCAGAGAATGAAAAGGACTCAGGATTTACAGGCAATCTAAACTTATCAGACTCAGTTTGTTTTAACCAAAATTCCATATAGCCCCTCCTTTCTCTTATGCCATGTTAGCCTTAATCTTGAGTAATTTACGGAGCATCATCTCCATGATTACGTCAACATCAGCCTCTTTCTCAATCGTGAGTCCGTTGAAATTAACAATAATTCCCTCTTTCTCACCGTTCTGTCTGGTTTCCTGTTTCGTTAATACCTTTTCTCCCTCATGTGCTAAAATCGGAGTATTATCACGCCGGATCTCCCCTGTACCCATTGCTCTACTAATGAAACGTACACCTCTTGTAGAAATAGCCGCTTCATACTGGTTAGCCTCTCTCTTTGTGAGAAGCTTTTCTCCCTCATGTGCCATGATAGGATAGTTGTCATAAGGTACACGATCTACACCCATTGCACGGCTTACACCGCCTCCAGACGGCATACTTGCCGCCGCACTTGCCGCCCGGCTTACAGCCGCCGCTATACTTGCCGCCGCACTATTTACAGCCGCCGCCGCACTATTAGCCGATCCTATAATACTTCCCATAGAGGATCTAAAGGAGCCAGCCAATGAGGATAACGTGCCGGAGATTGCACTTGAATGAGCTGATATACCGCTATGAGCTACAGAAAATGCGGATAACACTGAACTCCAGCCCGATACGGTAATACTCAAAATCTGAGTAAAGTTTGTATTAAATGCTGTAGCTAAAGTAGTAAGTGCTGTCTGCATAGTAGTCATAACCTGAGAGGTATTTGTCTGAGCCGTTTTAAAGGCTGTTGTAATAGCTGTCCACCCTGTAGAAACTGTTGTCTGTAAGGTGGTAAATCCTGTTGTCATATTTGTGAAAGTGGTACTTACAGCCGTCCATCCTGTTGTTACTGCCGTGTTAATAGCTGTAAAGGATTTTGTAAACGCATCACTCAAAGTAGTAAGAGCTGTTGTTACTGCTGTATTCGTAGTACCTATACTCTCAACACCTGTGTTGTAGGCTGTAGATATGCTATTCCATGCCGCCTCTACCTGAGGAGCCATTGCACCCATTTGAGCAAAAGCGGTATTGTAAGCCTCTACATTAGTCTGAGCTGTAGGAGCTGACTGTCCCACTTCCTCAGATCCTCCTGAGAAAAATCCACAAATACTATCCCATGTGTCACCAATAAAGGAACCAATGCCCTCAAGAGCTCCTGTGATAGTTGATCCAATACCATCCAGTACAGATCCAACCCCCTCAAGAGCACCAGAAAGTAACTCTTTACCTGTATCAAAAGCACCTGTAATAGCCGTCCACGCCCCATCTACAATAGGAGCTACAGCATCAAGAGCACCTGAGAAAGTTTCTCCTATACCTCCTATTACTGCACCAATTCCATCAACCGCCCCAGAAATCAGGGATCCGGCTGTATCAAAGGCGGTAGTCACGGCTGACCAAGCTCCCTCAGCTATACCACTGAGAGAGTCGAGTCCACCAGAGAAAAATCCGGCTATACCTGAGATTATGCCTGAAATCGTATCAACTGCCCCTGAAATGAGGTTTCCGGCACCCTCAAAGATACCTGTAATACCGTTCCAAGCTCCCTCAGCTACGCCTCTGGCTCCCTCAAGTCCACCAGAGAAAAAGTCCACAATTCCTGAGATTATGCCACCTATAAAATCGACAATACCGCCGATAATTCCAGCCGCAACCTCAAAAGCACCAGTGATAGCTCCCCATACAGTTTCGACAATTCCTGACAGCCCGGAGAAATCTCCAGAGAAGAAATCACAGATAGCCTGTATAGCACCTCCGATCACAGAAGCTACCACACTAAGTACGTCCCCAGCTACGGTAAAGGCTGTTTTTATTCCCTCCCAAATAGACGGAATATAAGGAGCTAAGAAGTCCATTACAGCCGTGAAAGCTGACTGTAAACCGCTAAGGATTGTACCTATAAAAGTAATGGCTGTAGAGATTATCTCACCAGCTAACTTAAATGCCCCACAGATACCGTCCCATATTGCCGGGAGGTAAGGAGCTAAGAAATCAAATACCGCTGTCACTGCATCCCATAATACAGAGAGTACAGAGCCGATTAACTCAACCGCCTGTCCGATTACAGGAGCCGCCTGAGCAAATGCCCCTTTAATCCATTCCCACGCTGAGGCAATGTAAGGAGACAAAAATCCCATAACAGAGCTAATATTTGAGCTCAAATCACTGATAAATCCGCTGATTGTAGTAGCCGCTCCTCCTATATTCTCACCAGCCCAGTCAAAAGCGTTAGATACTGCATCTGCAATTCCTGAGATAATAGGTTCAAAAGCATTGTACACACTCTCAGCTACTGATAAGATCCCCTCAAATGCACTTGAGATTACAGTCCACGCCGCATCAAAAGCATTTCCTAAAAATCCAAGTTTTGAGGATCCTACATCACTAATTACACCCATTACTTTACTGAAAAGCCCTGAGTGATTTTGAATTGAGGTAAACATAGATACGGCTGTATTTTTGATAGTACCAAAAGCACTTTTTAACACACCGCCTACAGAGGAAACTAAGCCTCCTATCTTACCAAAGGAGCCAGACATTTTCCCGGATCCTGTAATAAGATCATTTACCACATCTACAGCCTTTCCAAAGCCATTAGCAAACTTATCTGTAAAAGCCTGAATAGCTGGAGCTGATTTATCAATAAAATCAATAGCTGTCTGGAGTAAAGGTTTTACCTTTTCCACCATCTTCAATCCTGTATCAGATACAATAGAGCTCACTTTACCCTGAATAGTTGAGGCTAAACCAGCCGCACTTGTAGCAAGCTTTTGAGCCCCTCCCTCAAAGTAAGGTTTCAACTGATTTTCAATAACATTATCTACGCCTCCGGCGTTTTTAATATCTTCCTGAGAAATCTTAAAACCAAACTCTTTCATTCGTTCTGTCTCTCCCACTTTCATATCTGCTATAGCCTCCATAGCATCAGAAAGGGATTTTTCAGGATTAAGAGCCGCCATATCCTCAGCAACCTTTAACAAGCTCATAGCTTGCTGAGTATTACCTGAGGCTACATTTACAGCCCTTGTACCAGCCGCTATAACCTCATTTGTAGTAAACGGGGTAGCGTTGGCATTATTTCTAAGAGCCTCCATATACTGTTGACTCATTTGTTTGATCTGGTCTGCTGACTGATCCCGGTTATTCACCCCAACAAAGTGCTCAATAGAAATCTGTTGCTGTTCCAACATTGCACCCTGTCCCATAGCTTTCCCGGCAAGAGCCGCACCAGCTCCGGCTACAGCAATACCGATTGTCACACCTTTTGCAAGGGTTCCCAGCATCCCCATAAGCTTTTTGATAACAGAACTTGCCGCATCTTTAGCCTTGATAAGAGGGGCGGCTATTTTACTACCAATAGCTGAGAGTTTTCCCTTAACGGATCCAATAATCTTACTTGCTGTATCTTTTGCTTTAATGATAGGAGAAGCTACTCTCTTACCTAAAGCCTTAATCTTACCGACTACTCCAGATATAATTTTTGTAGCCGTATCTTTAGCCTTAATGAGAGGCGTTCCAACTGCTTTTCCTACAGTTTTAATCAGTCCCCTCACCCGGTTAATCACATTTGTAGCGGCATCCTTTACCTTGATAATAGGGTTTACTACCATCCTCTTTAAAGAGATAGCCGCTGACTTTACCTTTTTAACTACCGCTGTAGCTTTGTCTTTTATACTCAGCACCAACGGATCTACAAAGGTTTCCTTTATTGCACTAAAATAGGACTTCACTTTGTGAAGCCCCACAGTAACCCGGTCTTTTAATACAATAATAGGAGATATGATCCTATTCTTTAAACTCTCCAGAGTATAACGGATCTTATTTAGCCGGAGAGTTGCTTTATCTTTAAGCCTTACAAAAGGAGAAGCTACTGTTTTACCTACCTCTTTTAGAGAGTTTTTAATAGCTTCAATCCTCTTACTTGCCTGATCTTTAAGCCGTACAACTGGAGATACAGCTTTATTCTTGAGGCTATCAAGATTATTTTTCACAGCCGCTACACGCCGTCTAACCTCTTGATCGTTAGCCTCTATCTGTAGCTGTACTGGGCTTTTCAACTCTTCAAGTTTCTCCTGTACCTTTTCAGCCTCTTTCTGGGCTTCATTTGTATCTAAATCAACTGTAGCTGTGGCTGTTTTTCCTACCTCCTCCAACTTATCAGCTAATTTTTGAGCCTCTTTCTGAGCCGCTGAGGTTTCTACATTCATGTTATACTTAGCATTTGTAGCCCTCTGCAAAGCCTCCCTTGTGGCATCAACCTCTTTTTGAAATTCTTTTTGTTTCTGTACGTTCTTTTGAATGACAGCAAACATATTGTCTTTCAAAGAGAGCTTAGCCCCAAACTCTACCATAATCCTCTCACCTCCTATCAAGCTGGTTATTTAAGCTTTTATACTCATCTAACTCCCTTTCATAGAAAGCTTGAATTACAGTTAATTCTCCCTTAGGCATGGAATAAAATACAGACGGTCTTATCCCTTTCCGTACCCAATACCAGTACATCATGTTAGTAAGCCCGTCTGTATCTATTAGTTTTTTACTTCTTTAACTGCCTGATCTGAGAAACCGCTGAGAGCTGAGATAACATTGTACATATTAGCCACCTCTCCAGACAGAAACAGAGCTCTACAAAGCTCTTTAGGTGTGGGAGCTTTAAACTTACTCATTAAGTCGGCACTCTTTAACAGGAGTCCTCCTGTAGACTTGTTCCCAGCCTCATCTACCGTCACAAATCTCACAGACTCAATTACTGTAAGGTTCTGTAACAGGTTCATATCAAGATCAACGTCCTTGCCCTGAATATTGATAGCGGCATCCTGTACATCTTCGTACTCATTAGGAGTCAAAGCCATACATCTTACGATAAAAGGAGCTCCAAACGCCTCAGATAAACGGGAAATCTCCACATCTTTAAAAGGTGTCTGGATTTTACCACAATCGGATCCTAACAAGAGATCCAATACATTAACCGCTTTCTTTTCTGTAATTTCTACGCTTTCTTCAACTTTCTTTGTATTTGTAGCCATTATTTTTCCCTCCGATAATTCAAAAAATTAGAGAGGCATTTACTGCCTCTCTTAACAATGTTTACGCCTCAATTACTGAGGTTTAATCTGATCGAGATACTCATATCCTGTAAAGGTAAAAGGACACTCTGTTTCTCCCGGCTTCTGAGCCTCCCAGTCAAACAGTGTAAGATCATCAAAAGATACTCCTGTAATGCTGACACGCTCAGCACCAAAAGCATCAGGATCAGCTAATTTACTGATAATTGTAAATCTTACATCCTGTTTGTTATCAATCATTTTCTGGATCTTCATACCCATTCTGGAATTAACCTTATATAGAGTAAGAGATCCCTTACCAGTACAGCCTACCACTTTTGTATCGGTGTACCATGAGCCGCACTGTTTAATTTCCTCTTTGTTAAACTCTACTTTACCCTGAGCTTTGTAACACTCTCCTACAAGAGAGCCGTCCAGCCAGATCTCTCCAAAAGTACCGTTACAAATCCTTTTTGTTTCTACCATCTGTAGTTACCTCCCCTCTTACTCTTTGTTAATCACAATATCAACATCCTCAATAGCATCAAGGATAGATACAGAACCTTTAAGGAATACCTTAGAGCCAGTATTAGCCTCTTTGATAGCCTGTTCGTCCATATCTGTAGTATCTACACCCACGGACTCCAGATAAGCTTTCTGTTTCTCTACGTTAATTTCCATAATGGATTTACCTTTTTCGATCCAGCCTTTATCCTCAAGCTGTTTCAAATATCCCTTAATGGCTGTGATTAACAGACATTTGTTATCATAGCTGTTAGGATAATTACCAATATAGGACTTATTGATTGTGTCCATAATGTCTGTAGTAATCTGATCCTGGATAGCTACAATCTTGATCTTTTTAAGATCCTCTGTCTGTTCCTGAGTAACAGTAGTAAGAGAGTTTACCCCTCTACCAATTACAATACCTGTACCATTGTCATACAATACCAGCTTTCCGGCATCAATCGCATCATCTACCGCTGACTCATCATCTACCTCAGGGATAGCTGTTACCTCAGAAAGAGGTTTATAAGTAGCTGACACATTGTAGCTAAGTCCGGCTAACAGCCCGGCAATTCTGGAGCAATACTGAGGAGCTGTAAATGTTTTTTCTCCTACATTGAGGTTTTCTCCTCCAACTAATCCAAAGTTTACTACACCCGGATCATCTGCCTTAGCATCATCTCCAGCCAGTACCGCTACAGGGTGAATTTTTCCAGCCTTTCTTTTGGCTTTTACCCATGTAATAAGAGCTGTAGTAAGCTCTTTTGTAATAGCCGGATCTCCACAAAGATAATTAACTCTCTTTGTAGCAAAATATTTAAACGCCGCCGAGTAATCAGGGGCTTCTGTAGGAAGTACATACAAGTGTACTTTTTTGGGAGCACCTAAAAAGGCTCTCTCTACATAAGCTTTGTTATCCTCTGTAAGCTCAGGAAGTTTATCCCCAGCTCTTAATACATAGGCTCCTTTAGGGGTATCTTTCACAATGATACCAACTACGCCGCCCTCACCAGCCTGAATAGCTGTGACTGCTTTTTTCGCAAATTCAATAACAATGTCTGGCAATCCCATGTTATTACTTACCTCCTTAATAATTTCTTGTTGAACTCATAACAAGATCAATGTCCTGTATAAGTTCATACTGTTTCTCTTGTTTGGTATCATTTGTAAAACTTAGTGATACCTTGCTGTAAACACAGTCCTCAGAGAGTCTAACTTCTGAGGTAAATGAGTTTACTTTTGCGTACCGCTTTTTCTCCTGTACCTCTCCCGGCACCACAGGAATAGCTCCGGGCAATAAAAAAAGAGCTTTGAGCTCTTCTTTCTTGCGGTACAGATCAATAGCTGTAGCTTGTCCTACCGCATTTCTGCGGCTAAAATAAGTTATCTGAAATAACGGGGTATCTTCATACACTTTCTTATTGAGTAATTTAGTCCCCTCTGTAGCAAGCGTTACTAAGAAAGACGGACGGGAGAAACCCTCCGGCACTTCTCCGATATATACAGGAACCCTCTTGTATTTATCGGCTAACAGCTTGCACACGCTGTCTAATAACCGCATATTAACCTCCCTCTATCTCTCTGCCAATTTGAACCATAAAGCTCTCCCCCAATTTTTTCATTCTGGGAGTAGCCGCTTGCATACCATTCTCCAGAAAAAACACACCGGGGATATAACGCTCTTTTAACATTATTCCCCCGGACTTTTTCCCCTTTTTTCCTGAGGTATGTACATATTTTTTTCTACCTCCAGCGGATAAGTAGGAAATAGGTAAAAATCTCCTATGTTGTACATGACCATCATTGACATAGAGTGCATACTCTACATTAGTTCCTACCTCTGCATAATCCGGCGTTATTACTCCAACCTGAAATTTACTTACAAGGTTAGAGGTATCAACCGGGATCAGAGGGGTTATTTCCTCAAGACAAATATTAGCCATCTTCTGTAAGAGGAGTTTTTTCTTATCCTCCCACTTATCTACCACACCCTCACACCGGGCAACAAACTCATCCCATCCGGGTATCTCAAACATAGGCTACACCTCCTCATCTACTTTCAGAGGTACTTCTAAGTGAGTCCTTTTCTTGTATGGTTTGTCTGCTATCATAATGTACTCTGAGCTCAGGATTATAGCATCATACTCATTTGTATCATAAATATAAAGCACATCTCCCAGTTTAATATCAGCATCACGCTCAGTATAGAGAGTTGAGTCTCTATAATTCGATTTCTGAGGCTGTAGCTGACTTGTTCTGTTTTCATGCTCTGTATAAGTACACTTATAACAACCCACATCCTGTAACTTATACTCAGGTCTGTTATATTCCCCGAAGTGTGAGGAGTATCTTTTTACAATTACTTTTTTATCATAAAAAAACATCTTCTCACCTCCGAGGAATAAGCCGGGTAAACGGATAGAGCCGCTGTTTAATACTGTCCGGGAAATAATCATCAAAATAGGTATTCTCATCTCCTAAGGTTTGAGATTTATACCCCTCAGCCTCCCTTTTACGGTATCTGGCAATAACCAGATCCTCTAAGGCACTGTTGAGCTGTTTAGGGAATATATCAGCTCCCGTATCAGGATCTAAAAAATCATCCCTACAAACAGCCTCAATATCTTCTCTGGCTTTCTCCATATAAACACCTATCAGACTAAGCTTTTCAGTGTTATCCTTAGAGATCCCCAGTATAATCCTGACTCTTTCTAAGCTGTCCATAGGATTACCTCCTTAGTCCTCTAACAGCTCTACGCCGTCAAGTGTTAAGAGAGCTTTTGTGATAGCTGGATCCGTAGTTTCATACTTACCAGCCATAAACTGTACTCCCAGAGAAGATACTGTGAGATACTTGTTAGAGGATCTCAGCTTATATACTTTCTCCTTTTTAGCCTCTTCTTTTACTTCTACATTAGCCTCTACAGGCTCCTGTACGGCTTTCTCAGCCGCTTTAGTTGTTCCAGCCATGACTTTACCTCCTTATAGTTTTAAGCCCTTAAAAAGGCTCTTATTTTGTGATATTTGTAAGCTTAGCACCAGCGTAGCTATTTAACAGCTTGATTGTGCTCTCATTCAAGATATGTCCCTTGAAATAGTCACCAGCCTTAGGGAGCATTTCAAAGAATGTACCTCTAAGCTCAGCAATCTCAACCTGATCTAAGTCCACAATTAACATTGTGTTTGCATCCATGTGACGATCAAGTACCATGTTAAGAGTACCAAAATCACTTTCGATCTTCTGAACTGTAATACCCATTACCTGATTAAGTCCATTAGATGTGTTTACACGGATGTTAGCACCTGTAGTAATGAGCTTATTGATAAGTCTCTTAGTACCAGCATTTACAAACGTGTAATATTCACCCTGAGAGCCATGATCCCACATCTTCTGCATAGCATTTAACATGAGCTCTTCTGTAAGCCCCTCAGTAGCATCCACTACGTTTCCAGAATTAACAAGGTTTACTAAACCATTCATCTGACGAGGAGTCATTCCAGACTCAGTAGCCTTTGTACCGTTCAGGAAATACCACTCAAGATCTCTCTTTGTCTCTAAGAGTCTGTCTGCAATTTCAGCCTCAAAGCTCTTACCTACTCCCTTAGGATTAAGAGCCTGAGCTGTACCAGATACCTGAGTTACTTTTTCAATAATCTGGCACACATTAGAAAGTGTGGATCTACCGGACTTAATAGCCTCACCAGCCTCAGCACCCTCTACTTTCAGAGTACCTCTTGCATCATTGAGCTGTCTTTCTCTCCATGTTACTGTAATATCTGTAGCCGGAACTACAGCACCTCTACCCATTAACAGGGTAGTAAGAGGAGTATCTGTTGGAGAAGTGAGTGCAATCTCTTCTCTCAAATCTACTACCTCATTAGCAAGAAAATCACTTCTTTTAACCATTTCTGCCATTTTTAAAAATCCTCCTTAAAATATCAATTATTCTTCACCGCTAAACAGTCCGTTCAGCTTTTCTCCGATCATACCCTTAACATTCCCGGTCTTTTTGAAATCATTATAAGATTTCTCTCCTGACTTTTCTTTTGAAGCCGGAGGAGTATGTCCTTTCAGAAACTCAGCCTTTTCCTTTTCAACCTGTTTCTTTACCTCAGCATCAAAAAGCTCTTTCATTCCCTTAACTCTTTCTGTGAGTTTTTCCTTACGTTCTACCTCATCAGAAATTGTAGCCAGATCCTCAACGGCTACTAAATTTCTAAAGCCGCTATCAAGCCCCAGCTCTGCTACAGCATCTACCACATCAAGACGCAAACCTTTGATAACAAGCTCATGCTCTTTCTTTGCGTTCTCAGCGGCTCTTTCTTCCTCTTCTGCCCTACGTTTTTCATCCTCAGACATTTTTTCAAGAGCGGCTTTCTTTTCCTGATCCTGTTTCCATTTTTTCTGTGCGGCTGTAACTCTCTGATCTGCCAACTTTTCATAATTTGCTTTAAGCTCTGCCTCAACCTCTGCTCTGATCTGTTCCTCAGTCTTGACAGCCCCGGAGCCTGTCTTTTCTGGTTCTTTCTTCTCAGTACCAGCGGCGGTAGTATCTGTAGAGCCCTCTACATTAGTTGCGTTTTTTGTTGTTTCTTCCATTGTTAAAATCCTCCTTTTAATAAGTTTTAAGATGTAAAACCCCCGTAGGTTTCCTACATTTAACCCTCTATACTTATGTGCATATACTTCATACAAAGTAAGCCACTAAATCAGTAAAAGAAGAAAAAAAAATAAGGCTATCAGCCTTATTACAACTGATAGCCTTATCTCTTACTCCATTTCTGGAAGTTCGTCCCACTTTCCTGTAGTGTTCAATAACTCTTCCCACGTTTTACCTTGTTTAATACATTCCTCATACAGCCCCTCAATGCCTCCATACTTCTCCTCAACCTCAAAATCCGGCATCCCAGTACAATACCCAAAGGGCTCACCACCCACTTTATCATTATACTCCAAATATGCCCTCCCTATTGAATTGAGTTTAAAGATCTCAATATCTGTTTTTGTATATTCAATCTTTGCCATTTCTCAAAATCCTCCTCAATATGAAAAATCATTTGTTTCCAAATACTTAGCTACATCAGAATAAACCTTATTGAGATAGTCCCATGTTTCCGGCAAGATAGATTTTACCATCTCAATTTCTTCTTTACTTCCACATACCCTCATAGCACAAAAAGTAGCCCATGTTTCAGAATTTGCTCCAGCTTTTCCTCTATCCTTGTTATAAGAGGAACTATGTCCCCAGAGTCCGTTACCGTGAGCTGAGATCCTATCCTGTGTAAAAAGTCCCATAGCATCAGACAATATACCTAACTGACATTTTACTTTTTTATCCGTTAAATTAGAGGTTAAATAGTTCACATACCGGGCATAAGCAAACTTTGTATCTTTTGATATTCTCCCAAAACTGGAAAACGGCTTATAAGAGCACCCCTCTTTTTCATTTGAATACTGAATAGCTTTATTTAAGAAAGAGCCTAAATCCTTTTCAAGTACCTCACTAAGCTTTTTCCCCACCGTTGTAGTGGGATGAGTAAATGCTCTCACAGCTCCATCTCCAAACTTATCCGTACAGCCTAATAAATGATCTATCTGGTGCCCCTCTTCGTGAAACTTAGTCTGCCATGATCCAATTAAACCATTTCCCAGAGCTTTCTCATGTGTATTACTTGACATATCCATGTGGATTTTCTTCTCATAAGGAGCATACCAGCCAGTATTTTTCTCTGAATAATTATGATCCTGAATTAAATGAGATAGCTTTTTCTGAACTAACAGAGCCTCCTCATCCATCCTCTGAGCCATTTGTACAAGCTCATCCTTATAAGTGCCCATGTCAAAACTTTTAACGCTTCTATGCCCCTTTCTGAGGCTTCTAAATAGCTCTATGTTTTCATACCTCTCCATACTATCTCCCACATAGCTAATATCAAGGTATAAATCTAACTCTGAGTCCATACTAACCTGTATTTTTTCGTTAAGCTTTTTAATCTCCTCTGTTATTTCAGACTGTTTTTGCTGGATCTCTTTTCTAAGAGCTAAGATTTTTTGATCCAGCTCTCTTATCTTGAAATCTGCCTCATAGAGTTCATCTTCTTTCTGGTTTATAAGACTTCTCTTAGCCTTTCTCTCCTGTCTTACCTCATCAGAAATTTTATCATATTCCTCCTCAGAGATTTTCTTAGCATCTAAAAGATCTCCGGCATCCAGACGCTTTTTAGTTAAGCTCTGTATCTCAAGGTTAAGCTCATCCATTTCCTCAGCTCTTTTACTCATTATATCACGGTATGGGAGTTTTTCCTCCTCTATTTTTGCAATTTTCTCAGCGTACTGAGTAGGAATTTTCTCCCTCTCATCTTCCAGAGCATCAATTTGAAGAGTGTAAGACTTTCTTTCCTCTCTCCCTCTCTTCATATCCTCCTCAACCTTTTCCATGATAAGCTCCTGAGCTGTTTTTTCCCGGTTTTCCATCTCCTGAGCCGCTTTAATCCTTGCCGCCTCTTTCTCTCTCCACTTCTCATAGCTCTCAGCACCCCTCACGGATCCTGTAAGCTCATTTAATTCATTATCAGCAAAGGTATCAGGAGTTATAGGATTATACCAACATCTACAGTTAGGATGTCGAGGGAGTGAGGGCTCCTCCCCAAGCTTAAACTTTTTCCCCTGATCTTTCTTACAGAGATCACAGGTACGGCTATCTCCACGATTAGCCGCCATGTATCTTACTTCTTCAATATGCTGTTCTTTAAAAGCCGCCGCCTGAGACACATAGGTTACTCTCTTTGTCTCTGTTCTGGCTATCCTCATAGCATTATACTTAGAGGTATCAAGGTTAGCCGCTATTCTATCCGCTATCCTGTCCATGTCCTCTCCTAAGATCATGGACTGAGTAAGTCCTATCCTCAGATTTCTCCCCAGCCTGTCCTTATCTAACCAGAGTCGATCTGAGAACATTGCTCCGCTCCACGGATAATCTAAGGTATCTTGAATAAGACGGGGATTAAGCATATTAAAACTACTGTCTACAGTCTGAGTCTGCCCTAAAGCATAAACTGTCCTAAGAAACTGATCTGTATAGATATTAGCCAGATCCTTTCTAAACTGAGTATTCTCAGCTTTTCCCAGCTTTACCAACTCTTTATTTATCTGCTCAAATAACCCACGACTCCGGGTAAGAGCTGACTGGTTCGCATAACTCCACTCTCCCCCAGCTTTCTTAACCTTAGCTATAGTCTCTGATACATCCGCTAATATATCCTTTTGACATTGAGCATAAATAGCCGCTAACACTTTATTAAGCTTCTCAGCATCCTCAAAAGCTCTCTTATTATTCCTCATAAAGTCCTTTTGACGTTCCTCTATGAGTTTTTTTCTCCTCTCCCCGTCCGCTTTCAGGATCCGTCTTTGCTCTGGAGTGAGTTGGGAGAGGGGAATACCATACATTTTCCTCACTTCTGCATTTATATAGTACCCAGCCACGGCTTATACCTCCTTTGTACCTCCATTATTACTCATAAATTGAGGGCTGTTAGTGTTTGGAAACGGATTGTTTCCGTCCTCCTCAATATTTTCCTGAGAATAAGGATCAAACAGCTTTTGATTTTCTTTTTTCTGAGCTTTTACTTTTTCCAGTACCTCTTTTGGGTTATCTACAAACGGTAACAGAGCTAACAGAGTCTCATTATCCACTTTTCCGTCCAGTTTACACACGGTATCTACAATCTCCGTGATATTTGCCGGGATATTTCTCTTAAATTCCAGCTTTAAGTTTCTCAAGCTGATCTCTTTCCCGGTAATTACCCTAATAGGTACCGCCAGCACCTCTACAAGCTGTCTAATAGCCTTATCCATCTTTCTTTCCTTAGTGATACACTTAGTCTCTAACCCAAAGAGTTTAAAACGAATAGCTACCCCTGAGAGGTTTCCAGCAAAATTCTCATCTGAGAGATCAGGAACCTGAGCAAACTTGTGTATATTCTTCTCCAGTCTCTCTAAGTGGCTGTTGATAGCCTCTGTCTGGATTTCTTTTGTGATAAACTTCATATCTCCGGCATCCGTTACCTCTACAATGCCCTCCTCTTTGAGCTTCTGGAGGCTGTCCCCATTCATTACCATGTCCTTAATCACAAGGTAAGCATTTCTAAACGCCTCAAACTCATCTGAAATATCACTCATTACCCTGTCATAATCATTGATAAGGCTTTCAATCTTCTCCAGATCACTCATTTCCTCCTCATTGTTATACAGAGTAATAATAGGGATCTTTCCGAAAATGTGAGTCTCCTCCCTCTCAAATGCAAATCCAGCGGATCCGGGTACAATACTATCATCTACCCTCTTAAAGAGCTCCATCTTTGTAGCACTCCATACCTCAGCATACATAGTAGTCTTATCCGTGTCCTCTGTATCAATCACATACAGTCTAATCTTATAGAGAGGCTGTTTTGTAGAGTTGTTCTCATATATAATAATCACATCCTCCGGCTTGAGTTTAATGATTTTTGTATTACTATCCTCATCCTGATATACCATCAAATGAGAAAGGCTCTTAATCATTGCCTCTTTTCCCCACTCCATGAAAAGATCATCTTTATAGTTATCCTGTAAAATCCCGTCAAGCTCATCTTGTACCTCTGTATCAGTCTTTACAAGCTCATCCAGATCCACTCCTACATCAGCCTCAGCCGTTTGTCTCCCTACGGACTTATCCGGCTTCTCTGTATAGCTAACTGTTACAGGATTTCCTAAGAAATAGCCTACTGTAGTATCAATAATCTGACCGCAAAAATCATTTGCAATCTTATTACACGGTTTATTTTTTCCTACAGTAAGTGGGGATTTCTTAAAAATCTTAACCTTTCCTGTATATAAATTCTGATATTTTCTGTACTTAGGTACCACTTTCTTTAAGTGGTAAGATACCAGCTCATCCAGTAACTTAGCATTAAACCGATTATCCGGCTTCTCAATGTTAATCTGTTTATCAATCGGTCTTTCTATCACTTTTATCATCCTCCTCTTTCACGCAATAAAAAAGAGCCTCCCGGCTCATTAAATCTTAAAGTTATCTCTGCTTAATACTCTTGCTGTATTTCCTTGATCTGCCACTGTTAGAGCAAAATCTAATCCGTCAAATAAATCGTCATGGTCTACATCCGGGAATAACAATAAGCACTCCTCCAGATCATCCATACCAATTCTAAAGAATACTTTCCCATTCTCAAAAAGGGCTGATCTTCTCATTGCTCTTGTTACCTTGTCTTTACTTGTCTGAATATTGACTATAGGTAAAAGACTTAATCTCCTCAATTCCTGAGCAAGGGATTTCTGATACTGCACTGTCTCCACGCCTATTCTCTCTACCATAGGGAATTTATTTCTACCATAGTCCAGAATAGCATTGAGCTGAGCATTGAAAGTAAGTCTCTCTTTTAAATAATCCAGTACATACACGTTCTTATCTTTATCCACGCCTATAGTGGTTAAAACAAAGTAGTCATTGTTACTTGTCTCATCCTCTGATATAGCTAAGTCGGCTCCCATGTATATTCTAACCGGGATCCAGTACGGTACATTATTTGCATCCAACACCTTTACCCTTACTCTACTCAGATCATAGTCCACATCATACTCCTCAAAATTCTTGAAGTATTTATATTTGAAAATCTTACCCTTTGCCAGCTCTGTATTATTTTGATACTGCATATTAAAGATAATCAGCCCGGACTCTTCCCGGATCTGCCTCAGCTTCTCCAGACTAAACTTAGCCTCCCAAAGAGAATACTCTGCATTATCCTTAACTGTGATAGCTTGTTGGATATTTATTTTGTAGTTTTTACTCCTTATCAAGTCCTCATACAGATCCATAGGGCTGTATCTGGTTCCCAGTATATGTATTTCCCCATCCGGCTCCAGAGTAGGGAATAAGGAAGAGTAAAACCACTCCTTTAACTTCTTCCTCTGAGCCTCTGTACGGGCATTTTCAAATCCTACTAAGTCATCACCTATAATTACATCAAAATGCTTAGATACAACGGCTCCTGAGGCTCCTAACGCTGTTAGAGTAGCCTCTTTTTTAATTATGGTACGGCGGTTTACGGTAAATTCCTTATCATTCCATACATTATCCCGGCTTTTCTTCCAATCCCCAAAAATCCTAATAAGGTTTACATTTTGCTCAAAATGGGTACGAACTTCTTTCAGAAACGCCTCAGCCTGAGTCTGAGTTTTAGAGCCTATCATAATCCTCACATTAGGCTCTCTTATAATCTTTGTAATACAGAAATCTACATCTCCTACCGTACTCTTACCAAAGCCGCGGGGGGCAAGATCCATTGACGCTCTATTATTAGATACATTCCCTATAATACTTGCGTGTAAAGGCTGGAGGGATCTACAAGTAATGTATTTACACATTGTATAGTAAGCTGTCTCAAAATCCGCTGTAAGGATAATCTCTTTAATAATCAAATCTTTCTTTTCCTGAGGCATCCATACACTATCTAATACATTCACTCTCTTTTCCTCCTTTCCTCAAAAATAAAGAGAGGAGCTTCTGCCCCTCTCACACCGTTACACAAAAATCTGAGCACATTTTACAACACAAATTATCATAAGAATAAACCACATAATGATATTACAAGAAATCAGGTTTTTCTCATCCCCTGATTTAATCTTAAAATAGTTGTTATTGCTATTCACCATGTACCAACTCCATAAAGCTCCTACAATCCAGAGCACCACTTTAATATCTCTCAGTATTTCTACAAGGTTCCACTTTATCATCATCTCTTCTTCCTTTCCGCTTCATATCTCAAATCTGATAATATACGATCACAGTATTTACACCTGTAACCTCTCCCCGGCTTATGTATCACTCTATGACGTTTAAACCATAGAGCCCCCTTACATCTGCCACCTATTTCTTTGTATTCCTCATTACTCCTCATAAGCTCCTCCTAAAGGCTCTAAATCGTTAATATCAATCTTTAACCTTACCCCAGTCTCTATATCCTGTACAGTAACTATGTCATAGTCGGATATAGCCAGCACCTTAACCCTCTTTGTCCTGTCTATCTTCATTGTTACAATCTCTCCCACGCTCACTATCTGCACCCCCTACAATCATTAAGCACATAATACCGATCCCTACCATAGCTCCTACTACAAAGCATCCAATACACAAAAACACAGTTCCCACTTTATTACCTCCATACACAAAGAGGAGAGCCGCCGCCCTCCTCACATCATTATTTTACTTCCAAATCATCAAATACCACAGGGATAAGCCTCTTACACTCTTCCAGCAATGGTACAGCTACCTCTCTGATCTGAGGATGAGGAGCTCCTGTTACTCCTACAGCTCTAAGCTTAAAGAAATGTCTCCACTCTCTGAGGTTCGCTGTCATTACAATCTCAGTCTTTAAACTGTTAGGTAATACAGCTCTTGCCTCCTGAGGAGTAGCTCCATACTCAATCAGCTTAATGTAATTCTCCTCAGCTTTCTCACAAGCCTCATACCAGTTATGATACTTCCACGGCTCTTTCTCCTGACAATCCTTGAGATAAAACGGCTCAATTACAGCAATCTCTCCATCATGCCCGTAATTACAGTATCTTGTACTCTCCTGAGCAAATGAGGCTACTCTGTGTCTTACAATCTCATGTGATACACCTCTATCTACTGTAAACTTAACAGAGAAAGAAAAGTGCTCTAACATTGCCTCATGCCCCCTCTTTACAAGAGCCCTTACCATCTTCTCAGCGGATCCCTCTTTAATCTTATCCTCTGACTTGTAACAAACTCTTGCTACTCTTTCAATCTTCTTTAAGATCTCCTCACCATTTAAGGGATCCATAATCTCATACCCAGCTTTTAATATCTGCACTTTAATTTACCTCCAAACAGTTTATCAATTTCTTTATGAAAAATCCTCTGTGCCATTTCTGGCGGCATATCATTAGGAAATACTACTCTAAGACTTACTCCCTTAGGATCTATAGCTTCTAAATCAACTTTACACTCAAGCTTAGTAAACATACATCTACAATTAAGATGATCTGGAGTCTCTACTTTACTTGTAGACTTCTCCCTCTCAGCCTCCAGAGCTTCAATCTCAAAGCTAAGAAACTCTCTTGCTTTCTTGAGATCCTGTACAATATCGTCCTTTCTCCCGGCTCTTGCTATGTACTTAACCGCTGATCCCAGATTAAAATTAAGCCCCCATTCCCGGATTACATCTTTAGGCTCATATTTACTAAAACAATAATGATCCGGGTTCTTTACCATATCTTTACTCATTACTTTTTACCTCCATTCTCAGGTATTCCACAAGGCAATTTATCCGGCAACTCTGGCTCCTCACTCTTCCCTGTCATAACCTCTCTGAGGTATCTGTGAGGAACATTACAGTTAATACCGTTCATAAGTAAGTCTCTCTGAGTACAGCCCTTTACCAACTCATAGAAAGTAGAAAACTTTACCTGTACCCTATCCTCTGCACTAAAACAATCAGCTAATCCCATAGTTACCTCCTTAAATATCTCCCGGCTTTCTGTTGTTAGACTTCTCAGGATCAAATCCCTCCGGGTATCTTGCCTTGAGCTTGTCTACATTCATCTGTAGGATAGTTTCTAAATCATATCCTATAGTTGTAGCTCCCAAAGCTAAATACCATGCTACATCTCCCAGCTCCTTAGCAATATGCTCTTTATTCAGCTCATGCCCCTGATACTCAGCTTTCTTTACCATATCCGCAATCTCTCCAGACTCCCCACAAAGCCCTAAAGCCACATTAGGGAGCTGATCGCATACTCCGGGGTTTACTGTTCTCATTGCCGCTTTCTGATACTCGTTAATTGTCATTTGTTCTTGTCCTCCTTAATATCTCTTTATACTGAGAAACACCGATAAGATTAAGACGTACCTCTCTACGCTTCTCTACGTCCTCAAAGAAATCATAAGACATAACATAATAAGATCTACCGCCCATCTTTACTCTACTATTAAGGTCTATCTCATACCCGTATTTATTCACATAGGCTGTAGCTCTTCTGAGTCTCCATTTTCTAAACTTTAACCCAGCATCCGCTATAACCTTTAATACTGCCTTAACAATCCCGGCTACCAGATCCGCTATCCCGGATCCAATGTACTTAAAGCCCTTAATAATCTTATTCATACCTTACAACCTCCTATATACGCTCTCTCCGGCGTTTCTATAGGGTAATAACTCAGCTTTCTGTCATTCTTAGACAGGCATTTTATTTTTTAGGCACTTTTTACAAACGGCTCTTATAAAACCCTATGGATTTTTCTACACCAAAAGTAAAAGTACACAAGAAATTAGCTCCTCAGAGCTTTCATTTCCTCTTTGATACTGTCCGCTACAGCAAAAATAGCCTTTCTATCCTCCTCAGTAAGCTCTATTTGCTCCTTATTCTCCTGAGCTATGCGATCTGTAGGATCTCCTAACAGTAATAGATCCAGCTTAACCACTCTCTCAAAGTCCTGAATGTTTTTAATCTTAACCTTTCCGGCTCTAAAATCCTTTACAAACGCCGCTACAAGGGCTCTGATTACCTTTCTATACTCTGCCTTAACATCCAGCACCGCATTAGCTGTAGAGCCTTTCTCTGCCGTTTCCTCTATCTCTTTCTGTAAAATACGGTCTTTCCACTGAAACTTACGGCTCCATTCCCCTATAGTACGGGTACTTTTACCACAGGCATTAGCTACAGCTTCTAAGGATCTCTTTTCTCCCATCCCATAATAGAGATCAAAGGCTTGTTTCTGGGCTTCTGTCTCCTTTTTTCCTTTTATAGAGACTACCTCAGGCTCTTTAACAGGGTTTTGCCCCTTTTCCTCTGCCATTTGTTTTACTCCTCCTATCCTCCTCAACTCTCTCCTTTTTGTTCTTCTGGTTGAGTTTTTCTTTCATTCTCTTATGTTTCTTTGTAGTTTGCTTTAAATGTTCGTAAAACTACAAAAATTACCTATTACATTTACTACATCATGGATAGCTCTTACTATGTTACTCATTACTGTCTCTCTATCTCTATATAGTATTTTTACTATTACTACTGTATTTATGGGTATTTTCTCTTTCCCCGGAAATGCTCTTTTTCCCCGGATTTCTTCCTACTCATTTCCCCGGATTGCATATACCTATGAAATACAAAATGAGGTACTTTCCTTTCCCCGGATCTGTACCTCATTCCTATCTACTTTACTTCCACTCTTCTACTTTGAAATCTTCTGGGACTTCTACCTCAGACAGTTCTAAGAGATCTTCTCTGCTCCCCAGCATCATCTTTTTAAGTGTCTGTAACCGCTCAATCATAACATCTACACTCTCAATCTTACTGAACACCATAAGAACATCTGAGCTTAAAATACTATAGTCAGGGTTTCCTCCCTCAAAAGTCCCTATCTCCCGGCGTTCACAAGTTTCAAGACATAACATACCATAATCCGGCTTTTCATCCTCCACATCTTCTCTGTGAGCAACTGGAGTAATCATAATATCACCAGTTCCAAAAGTTAATTTACTTCTTCCCTCGATCATCTTAGATACCTCTCTTTAAAAGCCATGTTACAAATCCCTCTCCCGGCTCAGCCTCTACATACTCATTATATCTGTTGCTCAACATGATTAACTCATCCTGAGTAATCCTTACACTGTTACTTCCAAACCTCAGCATAGGAAGAGTAGTTTTTTCCTCTTTTATTTCCTCTTCCCCCGGATCATCCAGCTCCTCATCCTCTTCTTTTAAGAGTCCTGTAAGATCTACGTCTGAGAAACCTGTGAGAGATAGAGCATAGTCAAGATCTAAGAGATCCTCCAGCTCTTCTTTTAATAAGTCCTCATCCCATAAAGCCAGCTCTGCAAGTTTATTATCTGCCAATCTATAAGCTTTTTGCTGAGCTTCTGTAAGTCCGTCTAACACAATATATGGAACTCTTTCCCACCCGGCTAAAATTGCCGCCTCTCTTCTGGTATGTCCGGCAAGGATTACCATATCCTCATTTACTAAAATAGGATTAGTAAAACCATATTCCTCCAGACTCATAACAACCTCATCTACCGCAAGTCTGTTATCTCTGGGATTGTTTTCATAAGGGATCAGCTCCTCAGGAGCACAATACTGTATAACTCTCTCCTTATCTTTCATGCTCATTTCCTTATAACCTCCTAAATCTTCCTTTTTTACTTCATAGTGTTTCAATCAGCTTTCATAATAATAGTGTGCTTTCTTCATAATAAATCAGCCTCACTTCTTAGTTACATTCAAATAATCCAGATCCACATTAGCTACACAACTGATAGGGATTTCCTTTCTTTGCCTACTCACTTCCTGATCCGGTGTAAGATAAGGATTAGGTATCATTTTAGCCTTTCCCCGGCTCATGCTGGTATAATAAGGATCATGCTCTCTTAACCACTTGTCCGCTGGATCTTCTTCTCTTTTTCTTATGCGGCTCACTCTTTTCCTCCCCTTTCTCCAGATACTTTCCCAGTCTCTTTAAAGCTCTCTGTATATGGACATTTACCGTCTGCTTTTTACATCCCAAGATAAAAGCTACCTCATCCTGTCTATACCCTAATCCAAGAACATACACCAGAGAGATAAATTGAGCCTCTGTTAATACTCCAGCTTTTCCATTTTCAAAACCTATTTTCTTATTCCTCTCAAAATCAGAGATATTTACTCCTATAGCTCTCTGTAAATCACAAAGAATAGCAGACGCTACAGTATCTCCTTTTTCTGCTAATTTCTCTACAAGTCCCCAACTTGATACAATCATCTTTAAAGCCTCTGGATCATTGTAATCCACTCCAAGTAACCGATCATTTGTGGTCTTTACCCTCACAGCTCCCAAGTCTTACTCACCCCTTTCCATGTGCCTCATAAATTTATACGGAACCTCTACAACATCCCCATGAGGATAAGATCTAAGCTCTACTACAGCTCTCCCTTTCTTCAACTCTGTTATTACTCCTGTACTGTAATCTGCATCCAGAGGCATCATATACTTAATTAGTTCACCCTCTTTAAACACTCAGTTATCCTCCTCAATAATAAAGAGACAGAATTTTATTAACTCCTGTCTCTCCTGTTTATACTCCTGTGTTTATCCTTTTTAATCCTGTTATTGCCCGGTTCATTCCTGAGATTCTTCCCTCAAGGTGGTTCAATGTTTTTGCTATATCTTCTGGCTTTTCTGAATACCAGTAACCTCTTGAGGAACTACATACTGGACAGCTTATACTCCTCAAATAATTTACCACAGCTCTTACCTTTTCTTTGTGAATAGAATATAACTCACATATAGCTCCACTTTTTATAGCCGTACTCTCTGAATTATGATTTTCTTTTAAGTGCTCTAACAGCTCCTCAGCTATTTCTATAAAGCTCTCATCTTTATTGTAACAATCTCCCACGCCTTATACCTCCTTTAGAAGTAATAACAAAATTTAGGCGTATATTTAGACAAAAATATAGCCGGAGAGAAAAAAAAAATATTTTTCTCTCCGGCTCATTTAATTACTCCTCAGCCTCTACTACTTCTCCATCAATACATCTGTAATATGTATCTGCTTTAATCTTTTCACCGTCAACCTGTACCATCTTAGCTCCAGCCAGCTCCCAACTCTCTACATTATAAGGAGTTTTATAATCTCCATCACTCCATTTTTCTCCAATGTATCTCCAGTCTGAAAGGATTAAGTGAGCACCTAAACAACCTTTAGCTTTCGCCTCATGTCCCCATGCAACCGCAACACCTGTAGGATCACTAACAGAAGAAGCTCCACGATACCCTGTAGCAGAAGAAGCTCCACAATTCCCTGTAGCAGAAGAAGCTCCATAATCCCCTGTAGCAGAAGAAGCTCCACGATACCCTGTAGCAGAAGAAGCTCCACAATTCCCTGTAGCAGAAGAAGCTCCACGATACCCTGTAGCAGAAGAAGCTCCACAATTCCCTGTAGCAGAAGAAGCTCCATAATCCCCTGTAGCAGAAGAAGCTCCACGATACCCTGTAGCAGAAGAAGCTCCACAATTCCCTGTAGCAGAAGAAGCTCCATAATCCCCTGTAGCAGAAGCAAAGCCATGACTTTCGTAAGACTCTTTCTCTTTATTTACCTTACTCATGGTAAAATCAATAGCGGCTTTTACAAGTCCAGCAATAGAAATTCTTGCTCCAATTTTAATATCTGTAGCACATACCTTTGTATCATCATTTTTCTTATCCATGTTACCAGATAACTCTACCTCATGGAAAACGCTCTCAGCCGGATTGTAATACCCAAAACAATCCAACGGGTACTCACACGCATGAAATCCCTCTTCACAACACTCAGCTCTCTCAGTATGATATTCCTTACCCTCTTCATACTGAAATCCTCTACACGTTAAGTCCTTTTTAAATCCTTTAAATGCTTTCATTTCTCTTATCTCCTCTCTGGATGATTTATTTTATTTACACTCAGTAATAACCGTTTACTCCTCAAAATTTAGGCATAATAAAACAGGAATTACTTTTTTTTTCTTGTAATTCCTGTTCATTTACACTTCCTATTTATTTCATGTGAACTATATAGCTCCTACTTGTTCTTCTCTAATACTTCTATCACAGGCTCCCTCTACAATTCTTACAATCTGCATATACTCACTTTTTGTAAGAAAAATACCACCTGTAATATCATGGATTATAGCTCTTAAATTCCTGTTGTCTACCATTGTTACCATTTCCTGATCCATTACTGTCTCCTCCCCTCAAAGTCCTCACAAGTCTCATCATAATAAGTCATAAGTCCATAGTTCTCACTTTCTTTGTTACTGCATACATAGCACCGCTCTTTTTTATCATAAGTGTTGTATGCACACTTCCCACACATTTCCTCCTCATCCCACTCTCTACTCATTTTCAAGTACCCTCCTTATCAATTTTCTAATTCCTGAGGCTTTCAAATCTGGCAAATCTACAAGTGGATCCTCAATCCCTCCTAAGCTATCAATTACAGCCTCCAGAGCCGCTCTACTCTTATACAGCTCATCCATGAAACTATCCTCTATCACATAATAATCTTTACCATCCCCAAAGGATATAGCTAAAGCGTAATCTCTTTTTCTCATGCTATAGGATTGCTCCTTAGCCTTTTCCAGCCACTCCTTTTTTACAGAGATAGATTTACTCTCCTTAGCCTTTGTCTTTGCCTCAATAAACAGATCTGAGGTAGTCACATCACCTTTCAGAAAAGGAGTAGAGCCGGATCCTATCACCTGTCTCCCCCCTATATTCTTTGCAATTCTTTTCTCCTGAGTATTACTAAGTTTTCTGGTATTCATATCACACCTCATTTACTGGAAGCACCTTTGTAGTAAACCGCCACTTACGGGCATCATCTCCAATCATATAAAAGAGCCTTGCCTCTGCTAACATAGGACTGTCCTCAGCTATACCAAACTGAAAACATTTCTTTGCTGTATTCCAGATACCGTACTTTCTCCCGTTTCTTCCTCTGTAGTATTCTCCTCTTTTCATTCCTCAGTCCTCCTAAAGATCCTTTTCCATAACCAAAAAGTAAGAATATCCCCCATACTTAGTATCAGTACCTCTCTCAACTACTTTCTTTCTCCGTGTCTTTGTAAATCCCAGATCTTTCAGTTTCTTAATGAGATCCTTATTACCTTTCTCTTTTACAGTGAGTCCTACAGTCTGTATCACTTTCTCATCTCCAGCTATAATCCGTGTGACTTCCAAATCCTCTCTTACCGCCTTTAATTCCTTATTGATTTTATCTAACTCACTCTGGTTCTTATATCCCACACTCTTTTCCTCCAACCTGATACCTCCGACTTCCCACAGATCCTCTCTCATTTTATCCATGTCAAGCTCACCACTCTGCCAGCGGCTATACTGATCCAGAACATTATCAAGGAAATCCTGTACCTTTTCCGGCTCATCTTTCCAGTATTTATCTATCAGCACATTACAGGGAAGTGTAAGCAAAAGCATCATAGCCGTATTGATAGCATCCGCTGTAGCCTCTTCTCTCACCTTTTTAAGCTGATCCCTTACCTCAGCCTTTGCCTCCCAATCAAGCTGATTTCTCAAAGATCCGGGAGTATAGTTATATACAGGAGGCTTACTTACTTTCTCCCCCTGTTTCTTCGCCCTCCGGCGTTCTGCTCTGTTCCTGTACTCCATGTAAAATAACCTCCCCTCTCTTTAAACTTTCCTGTACATCAATCACTCTTTGATTAGCGGATCCAGCCCACTCATACTTCACATCCCTAAGCTCTTCCTGATACTCCCCGTCTACCAACACATCTACATACTCCATAACTGGGAGATCTTTTACCTCTTCCCACATATACCCAGTGTACATCCAAACTGTTTTACCGGGTATATTTTTTATAGCCTTTGCAAGTTCTGTGATTTCTTCCCTATTTCCCGGATATAACGGATCTCCTCCAGAAAATGTAACACCACTCACATAATCATTAAATCTTATATAAGTAAACAGCTCAGCCTTTGCCTTTTCATCAAAATACAAACCTCCCTGAGGATCCCATGTAATAGGGTTCTGACAATTTTTACAGTAATGGTTACACCCAGCTACCCAGAGGACGGCTCTCAGTCCGTCCCCATTCAACATATCGTCTTTTGTTATATTATGGTATCTCATTTATCCCTCAGCCTCCAGATCATAAAATACTACCTCTTCTCCCTCAGGTACCGGGCAATCTCCGCTCTCTATCCATTTAAGCGGCTTTACCTCCTCCCACTTATACATCAGACTCTTTACATACTCCTCAGAGTACACACGGCTATCAATGTATAATCTATCAGACTTCCCGAATCTGTCGGTTTCTTTCAGATACGTATCTAATCTTCTCAAGTCAGAAAGATCTCTCTTTACCGTTTCCATTTTCCCATGATGTACCGTGTAAGTAATACCGTCCACCTCATCAATCAGCATCTTACAAGCCCAGTAAGTAGATAATCTGTGACTGTTTGCTGTGTATAGCCAAATCTTCCCGGTATAGCCCTGTAATCTCAGTCTATGGATCATCTCCACTAATCTATCTGAAAGTAACATAGGTTCACCGCCTGTTATACAAATCTCATCATACTTAAAGAGATCCTCAAAAGAGATTTTATCAATAATCCCTAAAGTTTCATTACAGCATCCTTTACACTTTCTATTACACTTCTTTGTAACTAATACTCTGGCTTTCATACTACCGTCCTCCTATAGCTCATTGTTTACTTTTTTCCTTATTTCCCGTATAATCCCGGCAATCTGTACCTTAGTCTTTTTGTGCATATCCTTAGCAAGCTGATCTAATGTGTCCCTAACTTCTCTGAGAACTTCGACATAATGATTATCACTATTTTCATAATAAGTTAGTTCTTCCTTTACACTCTCACAATCTTCCAGCTCTACAGAAATAAGCTTCTCAATCACCTCATACACCTCAGGATCCACTACCTCTTTCAGATCCTCAAGTTTAAAAATCCAAACTGTTTTCCCATCTTTCCCAGTTACTGGTAAACAATCTGTGCACATATATCTACCATGTATACTCACACCTCTCACCTCCTTACGGCTTTTTCGCCATCAATACAATTTGCTGGTAATAAAAATACCTATCGTTAGTGTCCTTATAAGCCTCATACAGCCCAGATCTCTTTGATATTGCCTTTATTACTTGCTCAGCATCAAACTCTCTATCAAAGTTTCTTTTCTGAGTCTCCTCATGCTTATCTCTAATAGCTACCAGCCTGTCAATCTCTCTGTCTGCCTCATACATAAGCTTATGTAATCTCTCAGCCTGTTCTTTTAATACAAAAGCGTTTGTCTGTGCCAATTTAATAACTCTAAGCCATATCTCAGGATCTCCAGACTTAATAACCTCATCAGGATCTAACCTGTGATTCATGCAATACCGCTCTGCATCATATAAATTTAAAAATATCTTCTCTCCGGCTCCTGTTTCTATGAGAAAATAATGTTTATACTGCAACTTTCTTAACTTATCACCTGAGTACAGGTGTCCGTCACTCCAATGAGCTTTCACTTACTCCTCAACTCCTTTCTGTATTGAGTAATAACCTATATCTCCCAGATTTTTAGACAAAAAAAAAAGAGGATCTTTTCCAGATCCTCTCCATATCTTTTTACAATTTCCATCTATAGCCGCACTCTTGACAAGTAGCCCATGTATCTGTAACCGTTTTCTCTTTTCTTCTTCTAATCAGCATCCACAGCAACCAGAACCCTCCAGTCAAAAACACAAGTAATAAATTCCATATAAAACTCCGACTCTTGCTCACTACATAAGTAGATGTATTAGCGGTTACACTTGTTGATCCACACTTAGGACATACCATAATATTTTCCTCCCTTTATCCCTCAGTTATTCCTCAATTATACTACTGATGAGTGGCAACCTCAATAACAAATTTAGCCCATGCCTTAGCATCATCCTCTCCCGGCATCCTACACATACACTCCTCATAGGGTACCCTCCAGTATTTAGGATCAGCTCCCTCAGCCGTTAGCCCTCTCCTCTCATATTTTCTCTCTATGTTCTGGAGATGGTGCCTGAATTGATGTAAAAACCCCTCCAAATCCGGCTCTGTAAGATATATCTCCCCTGTAGCCTGTACATAATTATCATCCCTTACCCACACCGTTATTACCGGGATAGATACTTGATAATAGTCTGAGAGATCTGTATTAAGCCTCCTAATAGCCTCCAGAGCCTCTAATCCTGTTAAGGTATAAAATCCATCAGCTATTATCTTAGAAACGATTGTAGGAGCTGTAGAGCCATGATACAGGCTCTTATACAGCTCAACTCTTTCATAAATTGTCAATATTACCACCTACCATAATACCCACGCTCATTTAAACGGCTCATTAAAGACACCAACCTTTTATACTCATTAACTACAGCTTTTGCCTCTTTTGTCTTATTCTCTAACTGAATAGAAGTATATTTTGGTGTAGGAGGTATTGTATTCCAACAAGGTATTTTTCCTCCCCTAACCTCTTTAAGAAACTGTACAGCCTCCTCATACTCTTCCCCGGTACAAGTTCCTCCCTCAGTATATAAGCTTAATCTATAACTAACCTCATCAGCTAAGATCTGCAAATCTGATTTTCCGTCCCTTTCATTCTCTGGAAAAGTTTCCATACTTTCAGTAAGCTCCGTACAATTTGCAATCTTTAACCATCTTTTAACATCTTTATCCTGTATTAACATCCTATTTCCTCCTGTTCATTTCCCGTTTTTTTTTGATTATAGCATAAAAGCAAATTACTTAATAGCTTTTTAATTCCAATCTTTCTGTAGGAAGTCCTCCAGAGCATCCTTAGCCTCGTTAAGCAACTTTCTCTGAGTTTCTTTCATGCTCCTTAATGCCTGAACATTTCCATTTACCTTACTGTCTGGAGTATTCCATTGTACTCCAGACTCATCCTCTGCCTCAACTAAACGCCCTCTAAGTTTCTTTACAGCTTTTTCTCTTGTCTCTACTTCTTTCTCCAGCATGTCTTTGATATAAACTAATGTCTGTACTCTCATCTTATTTTCCTCCTCTTTAATTAAATCTACAATATCTCCTTGCATCTGCTACACACTCAGCTTTTGTATCTCCAAAAGCTACGGCATTTCCCCAACTGTTACGGGCTACCCATTCTGTAACCATCCCGTTTCTCTTTGCTCTACTATTATACGGATCATAATTTTCAATTTTCTCAAAGCTTAAATCTTTAATTGTCATAATTCCCACCTTTCCGGGAGCTCTTAGGCTCCCAACTCCTGTACATATTCCATACCCTCAAAGCTACAAAAGCCGCCAGCATCTAAGATAGATTGTAAAGCTCTTTTTCCACCACAAGGGATATATGGTACTAAGATACCGTATTTATCTCTATCACAGCTAAAAGCTATGTAACCTTTACCCTCTTCATAGAGAGCCCAGCCTGTAACTACTCTTGATAGTTTCTTTGTACCAAACTTAACATTTTTTAGTCTTTTGATTTTCATAATTCCTACCTTTTCCTCCCTGTCTACTAACTCGATCTTGCTAAGCAATGATCTCCAGTAAAAAACTCTCCCATCTTCTGTTATTAAAAATTCTTTGTGGAGGTTACTGTTTTCCTCTTTAAAATCATAAGCTTTACACTTAACTGTCTTTCCATCTATGTACTCATAAGTCTCATCCTCAAACTCTGCGTTTTCTTCCAGATAAGAGATAAAGTCTTTAACTGTAAGCTGATCCATAAGCTCCTCTGTAGATCTCATAAAGTTTACTCTGTATCTGTTATCATTTTCGTTTCTATATTTCATATCTCTTACCTCCGTTTTTTTTTGCTCCTTACAATAGATATTATACATCTTTTAAATAATATGTCAATAGATATTATATAGGTTTTTAATATTTTCTATTCTTCCATAAAAAAAAAAGAGGAGCTTAACGCTCCTCTCCAGACAATAATACCACTTTATCAGAATGTCCTATATCAGCTATTCCCTCTACTTCAAATGATCTAACATTAGGAAATTTTGAATACCCATCTGTAAATACAAACTCTACATCAAAATCCTCATAAGGTGAAAGCTTCTCAATCAACTCACTTACTTTCATTCTCTATCACCTACCCTAACGCCGCTTTATTTACCTCTCCCTTGAGCCACTCAAACTCATCCAGATCATTGTAAAAGTAATCAATTACTCCAGCTCTTCCCTGAGCTTTTTTCTCTGAGCCGTCACTTACCGGGATTTTATACCATGATCCAGTCTGTACAATCACTCCCAGTTTAATCCCCAAATCAATAGTATCTGCGGCATCATCTACTCCAGAAAAATAATTCAAAGTGTAGCTGTCAAGTCTCCTGTCATTCTTTGTAACCTTATTCTTTTCCATTCTCACACTAACAATATTTCCTACTGGATCCGGGTATGTACTGGGTTTCTCATCCCCTTTCTCATCCAACAAAGAACCCTTAGTAAACCAAAGGATCTGACTACAGGCATGAGTAAGAGCGGTACCACAAGGAATTTTATAAGGCTTGTACATATTTCCTATATTCTCCCTGAGCTGATTAAGCATTACAAAGGTACACTCATTCTTCTTACAAAGAGGTATTACCTTATCACAAAAAGCTTTCATAAGAGCACTGTTTCCTCCATAGCTTTTCTCTTCCAGCCCTTTTTCTGCTACCCCTTTAGGCACAATAAAAGGAGCACTATCCAGTACAGCTAAGCCAATCTCCCCGGATCTTATATAATCTAAGAGCATATCCAAGAGATCCTCTCCATACTCACTCTCCGGCTGGATCAGAATTACTTTATCCCAGTTTACCCCTATTGTCTCTCCCCAGTCCTTATCCAGAGTATTCTCCGCATCCAGATACACGCTAAAACGCTCAGGAAAGAGCTTTTGATAATTAGCCAATAAATCTAAGGCTGTTGTTGTCTTACCGCTCTGAGGGAGTCCCACAAGCTCTATCATCCGTCCTATAGGAGCTCCTCCCCTTGTGAGATAATTCATCTTAGGGGAAGTATAGGGAATAAACTCTATACTCTTTAGCTCTGAGGCTTTCCTGATAATATTTGTTTTATATTTTTTATTCATGCTTGCTATTAACTCATCAATTCCCGGCATCTTCTACACCTCCTCTTTAAACGAATATCTAACCTCAAAAATTTCATCCCACCCCTCATCCATTGTAGGAGGTATTAACCTCTCTCTCATCCTGTCCATTGCTTCAAAAGGTACTACTCTATCCCTCTGACTATTTCTCCTCCAACAATCATAAAAAGGAATGTTCATAAATATACATACCTTTTTACAGTTCAATAAATGTAAGCTCTGCAAAAACTCTTTTCTGTATTTAGGATAAATATTTGTAGCATCATAAACCACATCCTTTCCACAATACAAATCAGACTTAACAAGACTATGTAATATATCAAAAACACCACTGTTATTACTCATGTCATTTATATCCCCCAGTAACTTATCTCTAAGCTCATCCGAGGATCTTACAATTACATTTCCCCCTAAGCTATTAGCTACTGTTGATTTTCCGCTTGCTGGTAATCCTACCATCATATAAAAAATACTCATTTATTCTACGCCTCCCTGTATCGCATCCAATAACAAAAAATCCTCTACATCTTTCTGAGTAAATCCTACTGTGAAATCTAAATGCTCTACCTGATTTATAAAATCAACTCCAACCTCATCCCCAGACTTACTCACTACTGCTACGCAATCCTTACATATAACGGCTGTCTCTCCATCCAGATTAGAAAAGTTTATCCCGGCTTTCTCTACCTCCTCAAGAAACGCCGCCGCTTTATCAATAAAATCCATCATTTCTCTGTCTCCAACCTTTCTACAAATAAAGCTCTCATAAACTCGTCCTTATCAAGGAAAGACTTTCTCAATACTGGCTTACCACAATCACAATCAGGAGAATTAGAAAAGTAACTTTCCCCTTTCTTTAGATAGCTATAGTTATCACTGTCACCAATCCCCCAAAGAATATGTAAGCAATTAAACCCACCACATTTACAACGGATCCCAAAAGGTACAGGCTTATGACTCTCAGGATCCTCCTGATCCTGTACATGATCCTCTAAACCTTTCTCCAGCCACATTCTATAGATTGCTCCACAATCTTTACATTGATATATAAAATAACCATGTACTAAAATATCCTCTGTATCTTCTGGCTTCTCAATACAGCTCTCCTGTTCAACCTGTTCCTGAGCCTCTCTGTACCGCTTAACCATCTTTCTCAATCTTCCACCACTTGACATTACTCATCCTCCTCAGGTCTTGTATATCTGTCCTTACTGAACCTATCCAGATCACTCTCTGAAATTCTCTTTGTAAGAGCTTTTTTTAAGCCGCTGTACATCTTCTCAGCCATCTCCAGTTTACCCTTGAGACTGTTATACGTCCGCTTATATATAACCTCTACAAGGGCTTTATCTTCTATGAGTTGCTCTACCCTTGCCTTTTTCTCCTGTACCGTACCTGATACCTTTAACATAGCCTCATTGTATTCCTGTCTTTTCTGACTGGAGCTTATGTCTGCCATCATCCCCAGCTCCTCAAGCTTCACTCCAGCTCTATACATAAGAGCCGGGATCTTAACACAATAATACTCAATATGAGCATCCGGGATCTCCTCTATAGAACTCTCTCCAATACTATCCATAATAACCTCTATCTCCCGGATAGCACTATCCAAATCCTCACTATACTCTTTCAGGATCTCATTACTAAATTGAGTAGCTACAGAACTCTCCTCTTTTACTTCCGCTATCAGTCTTTTTAACTTCTCACTATTAGCCATGAGCCCTCACCTCTCTTAAAAATCTTGTGTACATCTTGTCTAAATGAGTAATACTATAAACTGGGGACATCTCTCCACTCACAATCTTAAAAACAGATTTAGGGATTAACCACACAAATCTAAACATACCAGACTCCCAGTTAATCCATAGGTTAATACCGTCTGTGTCCATGTATTGCTCCTCTATATCATAACCATTTCTACATATAGCCCATTTAGTAAATCCATTTCCCTCTAACCAGTTCTCAATACCCTGTTTATTTACCTTTACACTTTCCAAAATTTAATCCTCCTCTCTTAACAATCTCTGCCGCCTTATCCAAAGCATTACCCACTTTCTCATAAGCAATATCCAGAGCTTTATCTCCAGTATTTGCAAGTGTTAAAAAATATCTTAGCTTTTCCTGTTCAATTTCTTTTACAATCCTGTCCTCCATCATCTGAAAGTTTTTCACTTGCTGGATGTTAAAATCTACAGCAACATTGTAATTATGCTCTAAGATTCTTATATACTGGATCAGATCCGCTTTCTTCATGTTATTGAGGGTACTGTCTGCCTTTATCTCACAATGCTTTCCAACCTGACTAATATCCATTAACACTCCCATCTATCTCACCTCCACACTTAACTCATATCTCTTAAGCCATGAGCTCAGGTCATATCTGTACAGGGTTCTTTTCTTCTCTGACGAGATCCTGATACCATGCTCTCTAAAGAACTCTACCGGGATACTCTTTCTCTCTCCTGAGTAATAAAATTTTTCTACAAATCCTACTGAGAGAAAATAAGTCTCTTCCAGATCCCGGAAGTTTACCAGATAGCCCCCATATACACCATAATGCTCTACGGCTTTAAGCATCCCCTTTAACTGGTTCTCTCTGATTTTCGCAAGTGGTAAACTCTTCCCCTTATGAGTCTTGAGCTCTAACAGAATTAACATGGGGAACACATATAACCTAAAGTCTGCCGGATTGCTTACACCATAAAAACCGCTGGTATCGTCTTTATATCGTTCTAAGTAAACATTATCCGGGACACTGTCCTTAAACTCTTTTTCAAAGACTTTTCCCATATTTTTTCTGTTATTACTTGCCATCTTCTTTGTCCTCCGGGTAAATCCATTCCCCTTTCTCTACCAGCTCACACTCATGCTTATAACGGCAATATGTACACTTATTCTCATCTTTTGCCGGAGGCTCTTTTCTTTCCAGAGCTTTATTGACTGTGTGGATCTTATTTAATACAGCCTCTTTCATTTCATCTGTAATCTTCCAGAGATAAGGCTTTTTCCCACAAAAATTTCTGTCCTCATAGAAAAATAAGATATAATCAATTCCAAGTCCCATACCGTAACAAGTAGCCTGATATTTATGATTAAGCTCCGGCTCAAATCGGTTACTATGCTTATAGGTACTCTCTGTCTTAATCTCTAAGATCACATCTTTACCCATGAAATTTAAAACTCCGTCCGGCTGGAAATAAATACTCATATCATCATTCTTACACCTTGCCTCAGTGTGATCCTCATTCCAGCCTACAAACTCAGTATTGATCCCTTTCTGTCTGGCTTCTCTTACTACTTCCTCCAGATCCAGGGGCGTTACTCCCTCCATAGACTCTACAAGGTGCTGGATCCTTAAATGTCGGTCTGTACCACTTGCACATATCTCAGTAAGCTTTACATCCATATCATCTACACCACCGCCGCTCCCGTGAGCTCTCATAAAAAACAGCATCCTCTCACATCCATACATAGATGAGGGGCGGTAATACTCTGTAGGTACTGGCTGTCTCTCAGCCTCTTCCTGTTTCTTTACAGCCTCCTCATATCGTTTTAAAAATTCTTCCTCAAAGGCTACGCTCCCAGCGTGTTTCCCCTGAGCTACCTTAATTAAACTTGATAGTCCCATGATCCTTTATCCTCCTTTTTATATTCAGAAAGTAATAACCAGATCACCTACACATTTTTAGGCAAAATAAAAGAGAGAATGAGTTAAACCTCATTCCCCCAGCAATCCCAACCCTCTGCTGTCTGTCTTGCAAAAAGCTCAACCTTTGAAACATCCCCCAAAAGCTCTACAATCCTATCCCTTGTACAATCAGGTTTCTTACTATGCCTCTCTATAGGGCTCATTATAATCTGGTGTACATCATGCCTCTTTACTACCTCTGTAGCCTTAGTCTTTTTACTTATCCCAAGTAAACAAACCTCAGCGTTAGCTCTGGTGTATGCACCCATTCCCCAGAAAAGAGAGGGGGATTTTTTATTTTCTTTCACCCACACAAAAGCGGCTGTCTTATATTCAAACCCCCACGCTTCCATAACTTTAAGAGCCTCTCCTATATTAGGAAAAGTAGCCCACATAAACAGTATAGAAGTATCTGTACACAAATTCCTTACAGGTAAATTGCATATATCCTCAGTTCTCATAGTATCATAGTGCTGTTTTGCCATCCCTCTAACTGTTTCTTTACTTCCCTGTTGTCTATAACTCCACGGGGGATCAGCATAAATTACCTGATATTTTTTCTCTGTGTTCATAATGTCTACTTTCATTTCAATTACCTCCAGATCTTTGTTGTGATCCGTGATAACTGAAAAAAAAAACGGTTTTTAGACATCTCCCAAAAGAAAAAGAGAGGATTTTACTCCTCTCCCTCCTCAAATGTAATCTGAGCTGTTGTAACATCTTCTTTAAGCTCTATTACTGTAGATTTTACATTAGTTACAATCTGATTATTTTCATTATAATGATTTCCTATAGCTGTTACACTAACCGCTCCGGCGTACTCATCCGGTATATCAATTATTACTCTTTTCATCAGTGCCTCCTACTCCATATCTCCCAACACACTCATTACAGAGCCGGATCTTTACAAACCGATCTATAAACCTGTTCCATGTCTCTCCAGATCTATAGGATTCCATCCAGACATATCTTTTACAATGAGAGCACATGACCGGGATTACTGCAAATCTGTTACTTTTCAGCTTCACTCTTGATCCGCTCCTCCTGTAATCTCTGTCTCTCTTTATATTCCTCAAGAGAGATCTCTGTAAATGATACCTCATTCTCCTTAAAGTATCGGTTTACCTCAACTCTTTCCCCGTCTGCTTTCTTGATATATAAAATAGCTAAGGTATCATAATCTCCATTTTTCCGGTCTGTCAAAAGCTCATCACATACAATAACATCTGGTCTACTGTTAGGCATATAAGGAAGAGTGAGCGGATACATCTCATTATAAATCTTTGCTACAAAACCATTGTGCCAGCTTACATGAGGGTTCTCCGCATTTGTACAGTAACATCTATTATTATCGTGATATTTTACTGTACCGTCTGGGTATACATCCTTAAACAGGCTACTCATACGCTTACACTGGTATGTAGCTACTCCCCCATTTTCTCCTCTACTACATACATTCCATGCATCCTCTGTATCCTCAATAGGAGTAAGAGGCTTTCCATCAATCAAGCGGTTAATGATATTCTTAGTAAATCCAATACTCATACCGCTATGACCGTCACCTAAGAGGCTCTCAAAAGCTCTCATAGCACTGTCATAGCAAGCACAGCCATAATCCCACTCACCCTCAGGCTTATCTCCTCTTTCTCTCTTAATTGCAATAGCTACCTCATCCTTAGCCCATTCTAACATACTCATTACTTACTCCTCCATTTCACAATATTTTCTGTACATGGTTTACTGGTATCCCAGCTATACCACAAATCATTTCTGTAGTTATAAAACACTTCCAGCTCTTTCCCGGACTCTGTAAGCCCTATTACATTGTCTGAGCAATACTGAAAGCTCCCGGTTACAAGAGGGGTATCCTCCTCGCAAGATACCCACTCTATTTTTTTTTTCTGCTCATACTTATACCCCGTATTTCTCAGCTAAATTCTCACCATACCAGTAATCATTAACCTCAGCATCCACACTCATAGGGAGATCAATCAGGCTATGTCCTACCCTCTTCATGGTTCCTACTAAAAGCTCAGCTCCGGCTTTTACATTCTCCTCAGGTACCTCCATGATTAACTCATCATGTACCGTAATAATCATGTGACAATCCAGCTCTTTATATCTGGGATCCCGGTATATCTCAATCATAGAGAGTTTCATAATATCCGCTGAGGATCCCTGTATTACAGAGTTAAGGCTCTGTCTGTGAGCCTCCTGATACCTGTAATCATCCTTATCCTCTAACTGCATATCCGGCAATCTTCTCTTTCTTCCTGTGATAGTAGTTACATAACCATAAGTCTCAGCCATATTCTCAATCTTGAGTCTGTACTGGTTAATCTTAGGAAAGCTTTTATAAAAGTTGTCAATGAGCCCCTGAGCCCACTCAGAGCTCTTATTAAACTGTTCTCCAATAGCCGCCGCTCCACGCTCATACATGATACCCAGAAGCACACTCTTCATAGTGGTACGTCTATGTTTTCCCTCAGCGTTTACCGTACCATCCGGGTAAAACTCCTTACAATCCTCATAGGGAAGTTGATATACCTGAGATCCCATGATAGCATAAAGATCTTTCCCCTCTTTGTAAGCGTTAATCATACTATCATCTCCTGAGAGATAGGCAAGTACACGGGGCTCAATCTGCGAAAAGTCCCCACCTACCAGCTTATACCCCTCACGGGCTTTAAAGATCTTCCTAATCCTTTTCTCCTTTGACGGGATATTCTGGAGATTGATCTTACTAACAGTATCAGAGCTGGAGAAACGTCCTGTCTTTGCTCCATACTGATTGTATGTAGTATATACAGCATTGATCTTAGGTTCCTTTACTGCCGGGATCTTATCCACATAAGTTCCTAACAGCTTGTTGATTTCCTTAAATCTTGAGTAGTTGGTAAGAAATTCAGCAAACTCTCTTGAGTTCTTTGTATCTTTCTTTTTTGCTGTACTGAGAAACTTCTGTACAATCTTATCTCCTGTCCCTCTGGGCTCCTTACGGCTCACACTCTTGAGCTTAAAAATATCGTAGAATAACGCCGCCACCTGTTGAGGACTGTTATAATTTATCTTACAAGTTCCCTTTGTGAGTCTCATCAAAGTATTATGCTCTAAAATAAATCCCTTAAACTGCTCCACATAAGCATCACACTTAGCCTCTACCTCTACCAGCTCTCTGTTAAAATCTTCTGAAAGCTCCTGAGCAAAATCCTCTCTGATCTCTACCCCTCTCAGCTCCATCTCTGTACACACATCAATGAGAGGCATCTCAACATTTCTAAAAACATCATACATTTTTCTAAAGTCTGCTCTCTTATGATCCGGCGTTAAATATTTCTTTTGAAATTCGTACATAGCATAGGTTTTAAATCCGTCATTTGCTCCATATACTGTAGCAATATCTATAGGAACATAATTAAACGGGATCCCCTCAAAGAGATCTCCAAAATCCTCACTTGATCCTGTTCCATGCAAAATATACTTGTTATACATAGGTTTTAAACCGTGAGGCTCATTTTCATTCAAAATAAAACCAGCTATCATAGTGTCCCAGAATATATTACTGATCCGCTGTCTCCATTCCCAAATCAATTTCTTGTTATCAAACTTAATATTCTGGTTAATACACCTAAGCTCCTGATCCTGTAAATAAGGGATCATTATTTCCCTCACTTGCTCCTCAGTCATTTGATCCAGCACTCTGATATTATTAAGATCTGTATGATTAAACGGCACATAAGCGGAAGTTTCTCCCGGTGTATATAAACAGATCCCAACTAATATATCATTGTAAATATCAAGTCCTGTTGTCTCCACATCAAGTACATACTCTCCAGACTTCTTACAATTATCCATATACTCTCTAAGCCTCTCAGGAGTCCGTATAGTCTCTATTTCTCCCTCTGCGTGAAGTCTCCCAGACTTAACAAGCTCATTGATAATATTCAAAGCATTTTCCAGCTTATTTCTATTTCTCTTTACCGTTACATTACAAACCTTATTATGAGAAAGGCGTGAGCTAATATCATCCATGCTAACCTCTTCTCTTCCCATGTTTAACTCTAACTCTTTTCTACTCATCCTGTTTTCCTCCTGTTAAAAAAAGTGAGGGGCTCTTAATTTTACCCCTCACTCTTACCTCATTTCCCAGCTTTATAGAGGTTCTCTCTCAATGAGCCCATTTTCTGTATGTTAGGATATATTTAGGCGGTAAAAACTACCATTTACACTTATACCTATCAATCCGCTCCTTTATGTTTTGTCTGCCAAGAGATTACAGCTTACTTAAAATACTCTGGTGTTATCTCCGGCTCCATCAGAGCTGTTGTTTCCATTTCCTTTTTTGAGCTCCAGTCTGCCCTCAATAGCTTTGATCTGCTCCTCTTTAGAAAGGTCTAAAATCAGGGATCCTACAAGCTCCTGTTTTTCTGGAAGATCTCTCTCAGTCTTGTCTTTAGGGAAATACTGATAAGTAGTTTTCAAGCTACCCTTAGCTCCTGATCTTTTAATCTTAATGTCTCTTGCATTAAGATCACCGTACTCCTCAATGATACCTAAAACCTGTTTAATGTCCGTGATACCTCTCTCCCAGAGCTGGAGCTGTTTCTCCTTATCTTTCTCATCAAGGTTAATCATCTGTAAAAACATTCTTAACTGAGGCTTATTCCCGGCTTTACAGATTTCACAACCCTCTCCTTTACAAAGGATTGTTCTATCTCTGCCGGATCCGTCAACATCCATCTTATGTACTTCCAACACATCCAGATCATACTTAGGAGATCCGTCCGGCTCTGTTCCAATCTGTCCCTTATGTAACATTCTCACATTTGCGGCATCTCCATCATCTTTCAAAGAGAACCACCCAGCTTTAGAAAAACTCTGACTTTCATACTTGTTTACAAGATCCTTTAATGATTTACCCATTTCCTTTATCCTCCTGTTATTTGAAATATTTATATTACAGTGCAATAGCTTTTAAGGTGCTACTGATACTGTTAATAGCAAATCTTTTAGAAAAATTCTTTCCTACCAGCACATCCACAACTCTTTCCTCTGGACTTTGTGCAATCACAATAGCCTTACCTCTAAGGAGTGCCAACAATACATTTAAGCGTTTTCTCATATCCTTTAACCTCCTCTCTGTTTATATTTAGTGATAACCAGATAGGAGATTATATTTAGGCATAAGCCCCAGATAAATTTATTTTTGCGGCTATACGCTGTACATACTTATGTACTGACGGGGTTTTAACGCCCAGTCTCCGGGCAATATCCGGCTTACTGTTCCCGTCCATCAAAAGATTAACTACAAGTCTTTCCCTGTCTGAAAGTTTCAAACTTTCAAGCAAGCTTCTAACCTCTATCATGCTGTAATCCTCACACTCTACAGAAAACTCAGAATTTCCTAAACTGTTACCATCTTCCTCATACTCTGAGTTACTGTTCATTTGATCGTAGCTTTCTACAAATCCGTTAGGACTACGCTTAGCACTTGTAGCCTTTTTAAAAAGCGTGTTATATCTTCTGGAGATAGCTGAGTATAAAAAGGTGCTAAATGTAGTAGCATACTTTTCAGCATCAAAATTTTTAATAGCGGTAAGCATCTCAATAGCTCCCTCACTAACCAAATCCTCAAGCTCACTTCCCGGAATATTGAGATAATTCTGAGCAAGAGAAAATCTTAATTTCTCAGTATTTTTCATAAGCTCATCAAAAGCTCCTGACTCTCCATTTTTGTAAAGATTTACAAGCTCCTCATTTGTTTTTCCTGTATATAATCCTGTTCTCATCCTGTTTTCTCCTTTAATACCTGTTGAGATAATCCATAAAATCATCTCCGTAATTCTGAATAAGTTCGTTAATATCTTTCATATCTGTGAGCCACTGGAGATTAAAAAACCTAAACCCTAAAGGGATCAGCTTGTCCTTTATCCGTCTTGCCGCTTTTCTCCCGGCTTCGTCATTGTCTGTAGCTATCACAAACCTCCTGTAAGGGCTCTGGCACATCTCTTTTATCTGCTTGTCTGATATGTCCGATCCCATGAACGCCCACGCTAAATACCCTCTTGATACAAGGCTGAGAGCATCAATCTCACTCTCTACCAGCCAAATCTCTGTATCTGCCGGGATCTCTGCCTCTAAGGTTTGATACAGCCCATATACGGCGGCTGTCTTATCTACCTCTTTAGCGTTAAAAAATCTCTTTCCCTTGAGGGATCTACTTTTGTAAAAAAGCACTTCTCCTCTCCGGGTATAAACCGGGAACAATACCACATCCTCTTGAGGATCAAAGCCCAGATTGTAGATCTCCATAACGTCACGGCTAACACATCTACCCTTGAGATACTCTTGAGCCTTTGAGCTGTTCATAAGATTTCTGTGATAACTTTCCACTTCTCCCTCATCCATTGCCGCTACCTGTCCTCCGTCCTCTCCCCGGAAAAAATTGAACTGTATTTCTTCCCGGTCATTCGTAGAGTAGTTGTAATGAGCTACCAGCCACTTAAACCCCTCCATAGCGTTATCCATCCCAAAGAGATCCTTGATAAATGTAGGAAGATCAGCCGTATAACCACAGGTGTAGCAATGGACTGTCCCAGCCTCATAGGTTTTATCCGGCGTTACTTTTTCCCGGAGGCTAACACCACAGGAGGGCTTTCTTTCATGCCCTCCCTTGTGAAACGGACAAGTTACCATCACATCAGATCCCGTGTTGTTCTGATCTTTCAGCAACCCCTCCGCAAATAACATGAGCCTCAGATCTATAAGGATCTGCTCCACACTTGCGGCTATGGGGGTATTCCATACCGTTATCATTTAGTTTTCTTTTTTGCCGGAGCTGTCATTTTAAGCATCACAATCTCTTTGATCTTGAGATACTTCTGGAGTTCCTCAGCCGGGTAGTCTCCAGCCTCAATAGCCTCAAGTACCTTATCCTCATCCACAGCCTCTACCGTCTTAATACACTGGCTAAGTCCTTTCTCTTTAAGGCTCTCAAGTACACCAGCCTCATCCATGCTCTTTCTGTTCTGAATTACTCTTTCAAATCTATAGCCGTCCTCATCCGTGTACTCTTTCTCTCCAGCCTTTCCCATCTCATCTTTGAGGAGTTTTTTGTACTTTTCCTCTTCTTTTGCCGCCTGATCTACCGCCAGCTTTGCGGCTTTGTACTTTTTGTAAATTTCTCTCAGTTCCATAGTCGGATCCTCCTTAATAATTTGTTTTTTATCCAAAAGATTAAGTTAAACTTAATCTAATGAGCAAATAAAAAGGGCTATTTTTGCCATATATTTAATTACCTCCAAAAAACGCCCGTAGCCACAGTATAAGTTAAGTTCAACTTAATGTCAATACGCAATTTAAGTTAAACTTAATTTTTATATAGTTTTTCTTTACTTTTGTTTTGTTTAATGTTATAATCACTTTATTCTCAAAAGAGAGGAGGTGAACAAAATCACTACTAAATCACCTCTCATTGATAACTTTGTTAGAGCCTTTAGCTACTACAAAAGTAAATCAGACAAAACCGGAAAAGACATTGCTAAGTACCTACATACTACCCCTCCTACAGTATCTAACTGGGGAGCTGGTAAACATCTCCCGGATATGGACACCCTACAAAGGTTAGCTGATTACTTAGGAGCTCCTGTAGATCAATTTTTTAACTTTACTGCATTAACTGACAAGGAAGTTAGTAAAGAAAGAAAAGATCTTAATGAGGTTCTAAAAAATCTATCAAATGAGGATATAGAACTCCTGAGAATTGTAGCCCTCAGGTTAAATAAATAGCTACACTGAGAGGAGCTTCACGGCTCCTCTCTTTTACTTTAACCCAATCATTACGCTATTAGCTCCATTTTGTGAGAGAGTTTTTAACATCTCATCCACTGTCAATGGTCTACTCATCTTAACTCTAAGCTCAACAATGGTATTTTCCTGTCTCTTTATTGTACTCTCCATACACGCTACTTTCTTATTCAGATCTACATTTTTATCATAAATTGAGTAATACTTTGAGCACATATCCCCATTTTCTTTTCTCAACTTCTCTAAAGATTGCTTTGTAATAAAATTCTCCTCGCTAAGTTTTGAAAGCTCCGCTTTGAGCTCCTTATTTTCAGCCTCAAGATTTTCTGCCTTTGCAACCTTTTCTCTCAACTCTTCCACTGTATAACACTCCATATCATTTTCCTCCTTTAATTCCACGGCAACTCCTCCTCAATCAGAACATCTCTGGGATCTTTGCCTTTCCAGTCCCTCAAGAATTTTTCTACAAGCCCATAATCTTTATCCATTACGGATAAATGCTCTTTAGCTTCTGATCTCCTGTAGATAATTACCGTATCTCGTCCCTTTTTCGCCCGGAGCACTTCATAAGGGTTTTTACTCAAGGGTAAGATCATGTACCCCTCAAATCTTAAAAACTCCTCAAATGCCTCCAGTTTATCAATGTGCAAAATGTTTCTTACTGCCATAACTTTTCCCTCAATCTTTAATAGTGCTGTTTCCTACCATTGTGAAATCCATAATCTCAAGAGGGATCCCATACAACTCACTCATTTTTTGACCGATTTCCATATTAGGGCTACGCTTACCTGTCTCATAAGCCACTAAAGATACCTCTGATATTCCAAGCTCTGCCGCTACTTCTTTCTGAGTAAGCCCAGCCTGTACTCTACAGGCTTTTAATTTCCACTTAAACATATTACCCCTCCATACTTTTTCTATAACGCTCAAGCTCTGCCTCAGTTACTACAGCTCTTTCTTTTGTGAGGATCTGTTGATACTCACGGGTTTCTGTTTTCAACTCTCCGGCGGCTATTCTTCTTCTTACAGTTCTTCCAGAGATCCCTAAGATTTCTGCTACCTCTTCAATACTGTACTCTCTCTCAGATACCTCCTCAGACTTTGTATTTGCCGTTTCTCCAGCTTTTCCTACCCGTAGGCTTACAGCGGTAAGAAAATTCTCTCTCTCTTCGTCTGAGAGCTTTTTAGAGAGCCTCTTGCATCCATCATAAGAAACCTCATAACACTCCCTCACTTTTCCCTTTCCGTCTGTGTAGGTACTCTCCCGGTAATATTTATCAGGAGTCTCTAAGTTTTTAATATCTGTCCTTATAGTTCTCATAAGGTTATCATGCCGCTTGTCCATAAGATCAGCTACATCTTTACTACATAACCTATCTTTCACAACCAAAACACCTCCTTTAAGTTTCTTAAAAAGTGATAACTTAAAGGAGGTATAATATTTAGACAACAAATTTTAAATTTTTCTTTTATTCCGTTAAGTGGCTTACATCCTCACGGCTCATCTCTGTAGCATCCTGTATATGTAACACCCCATTTTTTATCTCACATACTGCCTCATACTCAACTACAGCTTTATTACTCCGATCATACACAATAACCTCATAAGGCAATCTTTCAGGAGCTGGAGGCTCTTCCAGAAAAATATGATAAAACCCAGCAATAAACATTACCAAACAAACTACCATAACCAAAAAGATAGGAAACATAATTAACACATCCCATTTACTCTCATAGCTATGATCATCTTTAGAACCCATAATCTTCTCCCTCATCTTTCTCTCCATCTTTATTCTCCAGCAACGGCTTAATATATCCATTGTTAATATCCCACATAACCATTACATCTTTATTGTTAATGCCGTATCTATTTTTCTTCATAGACAACTTTAAAATCCCGTCTATCACTGATAGAGCTATAACCCTTGTAGCGTTCTGTCCTACACCATCACTCTCTGCCAGATCATGCAACTCTGGAGCCTGTCCTTTCTTTCTATTCTTAACAGCCTCTCTATTTGCCTGAGCCAGCATGAGTACAGGTTTACCCAGCCTCTTACTCATCATAAAGGCATCCTCTGAAATATTATTGTATGCGATACGGGGAGTATCTGCCCTCCTCTGATCTGTCATAAGAGATAGCTGATCTATGATAATCATATCTGCATCAATCTTTTTAGCCAAAGTCTCAAGCTCTCCTACAGTCGGCTTTCTTCCTCCAAAATCATCAGGCGTAACAATTACATACCCCGACTTCGTAGAAAGCTGAGTAATATAATCCTCATAGTCTTTCCTTAGAAGCTGTCCCCCATCTGTCCCGGCTTTCTTCCCAAGTACGCCAGATCCGTTCAACAGCCCCATATTAGAAAAATGCTTATGCAACGTATCAAAACGAAAACCTACCATTTCCACACTCATTTCTCCTGAATAATGCAAGATCTTATATCCAGCCTCCCACGCCATTGTACCGAAAAACTCAGCTATCCATGATTTACCTACATTAGTACGTCCTGTAACTACTACCAGCTCCTCTCCCCAGAGCCACCCATTTGTAAGATCATCTAACTGAGCAATTCCTGTAGGGATCCCCATAAGCCCTTTCATTTCACACCTTTTAATATAAGAGCTCAACCTATCCTTTGCCGCCGCTACAATATCAATACCATCTCTATTTTTACTCACGGGATTATCTTTCTGTAGACTCTCTATAGCTGACTTTAGATAATCCAAAGACTTCATAGAGTCCTCTCTTAACATATCCCCAGCCGCCTGTACAATAGGCACCAGTTTAGTATATAAAAACTGTTCTTTAATCCTATCAGCCAGATAATCCATACTCTCAGTAACTTCCAGCATTTGAAAGCTCTTAAATTTCTGGAGAAAAATCAGCTTATCCGGGATCTGTTTATACTCTGCTTCATGTTTCTGGATAAACAGGATCTCCTCCTTACAAGTAAGAAACATATCCTCCCGGAGTCCTTGCTCTTTCATATCATCTAAAGAGCCGCCCTCTAACAGCTTACAGATATAACTCTCCTCTACCAGCCCATTACCAGCCATTACTTAACCCCTCCCCTCTTATCCTTTCCAGTTAAATGTATCTCTATAACAGATCCTCTTATCCGGCTCCTGATCCTCTCTCCCATTCTTTTCCCTATATCATCCAGAGAACAGTTAGAAGTATAAATGGTAGTGAGTCCTTTCATAATCCGGGTATTGATAATACTAAGCAATCTCTCATTTACCCACTCTGTAGACTTCTCAGCTCCTATATCATCAATAATCAAGAGTTTACAATTTTTCAGCATTGTTAATAACTCAGAGAAATCTGGATCGGGATCATCATAGCTCTGTCTAAGATCATCAAGAAAAGTAGGGAGGTAGATGTACAGTCCCTCATTTTCTAATCCGCTCTTAAATGCTACTTTCCGAAAATAATAACTCAGGATCTTACAAGCCCATGAAGTTTTACCGTTACCAGTAGTCTCACTCCAGATATATAGCCCCTCACCTTTCTCAACTCTTTCCTCAATACTTTTCATAAAATCATTGAGAGCCTCAAAAGCTCCCAGATCTTTCCCCTCTGGTACAAGTGGGATATTATAACAGTATCGCTCCGGGATCCGACTCATTTTATATAAAGCTCTTAAAAGTCTATACCCGTCACAAAACTCATTGCACTCATTTTTTCTTTTCTTGCAATATGTTTCTGCATAACATTTCATACCCTTACAGCTCCTTTCTTTTTGAGTAATAACCAACTATCCCCGGATTTTTAGGCAAAAAAAAAATGAGGAGAGCTTTTTACACTCTCCTCAAAATTAAAATACTTTCAAATTTCCCTCATCATCTCTTGCAAGTTCGGCTGGATTGTATGGAGTAGATACCACACCACTAATCTGCTTATCTTTAAGAGGGTAAAGAGCTTTCCAACCCCTATCTATGCTCTGATCCACAATCCTAATAGCAATAACTGGATTTCCCTTACACTCTGCATTTAAAAACTCAGCAAATTTCTCTACAGTAGCTACCTGAGGTGTATAATTCATTCCCCTAAGAGCTCCTATATATTTTACTAAAGACTGCTTAATAATCTCATTTTTTGGATCTTCAAATATCTGAGCATAAGACTTTTTCTTTTTCTTAGGTTCAGGCTTTTCTTTTGGTTTTTCGTTTTTGCTCTCATGCTTTTCCATAAACGGATCTGGAAACTCATTAAGGGTATAATCCATATCTGTAAATTTTCCACCTTTTCTCAGGATAGATCTCACCAGATAGCCCTCCCTCTCCAGTTCTTTGAGAGCCTCATTTATTGCATCCCGTCCCTCTTTCAATACCTTTGTAAGCCCACTTACTGAGTAATCCCATGTATCCGGCAAGCTCCACATAAAAGCATAAAGTCCTTTAGCTTTCAGAGACAGATTATTATTTTGCAAAACATGGTTAGAAATAACAGTGTAGTTACCACCTTTGTTAATCTTTATTTTTCCCATGTGTACCTCCTGAAAAGAAAACCGGGGATACCTCCCCGGCTTCTTCTAATTTTCTACATCTCCTCTAACAGCTTCTCAATGTTCTCACATACCTCATCAAATCCCTGTTTAATGATAGCCGCTCTCTGATCCGGAGAAGTTCCCCCATCTACTGTAAGTACCATTCTTGCTGTAGGCTTACACCAGATCCCGGCTTTATTCTGTACACTCATTCCTAACTCTACCTCAATAGAGGCTACTCTTACATTTGCTTTATTCTCTGCCATTTTTCTTATCCTCCTCATCAAATAATTTACAAGTTAATTCTGAAATTACAGGCGTAATAGATAACATCAGCATCATTGCCATTTCTACATTGTGCTCTTTTGCCGTTTTCATAAAATGCCCGTTAGAAAGAACCTCAGAAGCTTTTTCCATAAACTCGTGTTTTGAGATTGTGATTTTATGGTTCAAGCTTTCTTTGTAGGCATCACGCATAGCATCCTTTCTCTCTTCCTCAGCTTTCCAGTTTTCGTCTGAACCGCTCACGGTATCAAACATACCTCCAAAAATTCCTAACATCTCTCATTTTCCTCCTTTTTAAAAAATCTCCTGTTTAGCTCTTTGTTACTAATACCAAATTTCCGGGCAACAACCTTTTTCATAGGGAGCTCTTTTTTATTCTTTTTAACTTCCCTATTCAGTTTTCTTATTGTACTCATTCTTGACTCCCTCCAGAAATTCCTCTAAAGAGTATTCCTCTTCCCCCACTTCGGAAATTGTAATAGTTTCTGTAATCTCTTTTGACCGATCATCAATAGTAACTGAAACATTACAAAGGTCTGAGCTAAAGCTTTCTCCTGTACGCTGTTTTGATCCGTACCTATCAGGAATCTCTTTAAGAGTACCTACTGCTACAGAAATAATATCATCTAATGGTTTTCCATTTACTTCTAAACCATAACCAGTATCTTTTACTCTGGCATTTAAAAAATTTAATTGTATCATTTTACTGATCCCCTTTCTTTTTATTTTGTACTGAGTAATAACAAAGCCACTAATCAAATTTAGACAAAAGAAAAGAAAGTTTTTATAGGATTGATAAAAGAGAAAATGGGCTCTGCCCTCTTTCCGTAGGAAAGATTTTTTTATTTGAGTATTTATTTATATATTAGTTATTTATTTGTAGTGGATTTTCCGTAAACGGAAAAACCGTAAACGGAAAATCCGTAAACGGTGAAAACAAACAAAAAAAAAAGAGAGTTATTCACTCTCTTTTCTCTTCATATTTCCGTAGCGATCTTTATGGGACTGTCCGGCATACTCCATTATTTTATGAGTATCAGTTTCACTCCAAAACTTATACCCGTTCTCAGCTACATAAGGAGCCGGGATCAACCTTTCTTCCCCAGCCTCCTCTCTTTTATCACTGGCTTTACTCCACAGTTTTACTGTTTGAGTAGATACATTACAGAGCTGAGAAACTTCTGTAGCTGTATAGTGTATTACTCCGTTTATAACTTTCATTCCTCAATCCTCCTCAGAATGATTTTAATATATTCCTCACTTATTCCTCATTACATAGGTTTTGTATAATATCTTAGCATAATCCCTCTACAATTTCAAGATTTTAGTAAGGATTGCCTTAATATCTATACGGCTACCTTTACCCTCAATAACTCTATCAAAGAGCTCCTTATTTTCCCTCAAAAGTTCCTCAATACCCTCATCAATCGTATTTTTTGCAACTAAAGAGATAATGTTTACAGTATGCTCTACACCAATTCTATGAGCCCTATCCTCTGCCTGTCTGTTCTCAGCCTCCCAGTATTTTTTATCTACAAAAAATACATAGCTGGCTTTATTCATTGTGAAGCCCGTTCCCATAGCTCCAATAGTTCCTATAGCCACTTTGCACTCAAAATCATTCTGGAACCTATAAACCTCTTTCTGTCTGTCCTCAACTTCTACATCTCCTACAATGTAAGCCGGATTATACTCTTTTAGAGCATTTCTATACACCTCAGTAACTTTCTCCCATTGAGAAAAAATAATGGCTTTATGTCCGCTCTCAGTGATTTCCTCCAGTATGTCTTTAATACGATCCAGCTTAGGGTTATCATCCCCAAAGAGTCCACCTGTAAGCTGTCTTAACCTTACAGTACAGCTCAGAGGGTTAGGGATCTCCATGATACTCTCAAGATTTTCTACAATTCCCTGTTTAATCTCTTTATAGAGTAGCTGTTGTTTCCGGGTAAGCTCAATAAATTCCGTCTTATAAAGCTTAGGTGGAAGATCCAGTACCTCCTCTTTCTTTCTTCTCAGCATCACCTTATTAAGCTCCTCATTGAGCTCATCAAGGTTTTTATGTCCTACTACTTTATATCCCCCGTAACCTCCCATAATACAATAACGGTTTCTAAAACTGTAGAAAGATCTTTTTTCTACTCTCAGCCATGTAAGGATATTCCAAAGATCCTCAGCTTTATTCATAGGAGTACCTGAAAGCCCTATCCTGACTTTACAATTAAGATTTCTTACAGATCTCCCCTGAGAGCACATACCATTTTTAGCCTTATGGATCTCATCCACAATCACAGCCCCTATTATTTCATTTTTACAACTATCATAAATAAGATCCATGATTTTCTCATTTCTCAGACTCTCAATGTTAATAATACCAAAATAAGCATTGCCGTAGATCCACTCCCGGATCTGAGAAAGTCTTTTATCTACTGTCTTACCGTCTATCACTATAGAGCTCTCATCTGAATGTATTTTAATCTCCTCACTCCAGTTATATTTTACGGAGTTTACCCCACAGACAATTAAACATTTTCCTATCTCCTCTTTTCTGGAAACTGCAATATCAATGCTCTCTTTTGTCTTACCCAGTCCCTGATCGTCTGCTAAAAGTAAATCCGTACACTTATTTCCCACGTTAAACGCCTCTATTTGATGAGGAAACGGCTTTGTTTTAAAAGGGTATGCAATTATAGGCTTAATACCTTTAAGCCGCTCTTTCACGCCCTCAGACGTTTTAGCGGCTACTCCAGCCTCTTTTTTAATAATGCCCTCTAAGTATCTGGAGTCTATATTGATATTTTCAACTCCCATAATATCTACAAGGTGTACAAGCTCACTTGCCGGGATCTCCCATGCTCTATCCTCAGGTAAGTATCTCCTGTATGCCAGTTTCTTAATCTTCTCCACTGTCTCAGGATCATATCTGAAAGATACCTTGAAAGCATCCTCAAAGTAAGTACCTTTCTCAAGTTTCTCAAGTCTTATCATAAAAAAACCTCCTTAGCTATTTTTAAGTAATAACTAAGGAGGTATTGAGATATTAGACAAAACCTATATAAAAACCATTAAATTTATTATGCCGCTATATTAAATTCAACCTCATATCCACTTTCCGTTTGTACACGATACGGCAGATGTTGCCGTGGCAAATAAATAGTACTTTAATCATCTTTTTATATCTCCATTTAAGTCCAGTATTTCTTCTCAAACGCTTGATATTTCAGGGTTTTCCGACTTTTGAGTTTTCCT
>OBYQ01000253.1_pt1 | contig 73477 bp, 61 predicted proteins | sample 1538221 | NCBI WGS metagenome assembly OBYQ01 (sample SAMEA2580200, study PRJEB22360) | human gut metagenome | biome: human gut; feature: human-associated habitat; material: faeces | place: Denmark | collected 2008/2010
ATTTAATAGATCTATTATAAGCATTTATGGTAAATATTATAATGCGTCAGCCCTGTCACCCTTAGGAATTGTCGGGTGTTGACCTTGGTTAACAGGCCTATCAACCTTGGTTAACGAGCCGATTAACCTTGGTCGACAGGCTTGTTAACCAAGGTCAACGCCTAATAATGCTTACTGTGGAGGTGCAAAACGGAGGATGAGTATTCCTCATTTGGCTATTCTGTCGACAAAACCTTCCCTTTCGTAGATTTTATTTTCAGCTCTTCTTTCTCTCCCTTACATTTGCATCGTAATAAAAAACTGACGTAAAATGAAAAGTACCGGAAGATTATGGTTATTAGCTGTATGTCTGTTGTGTGGGCTGGTTTGTACACAAGCACAGGAGCAGGAGAAGAAACAATTGCCCCGTGAAGTTCCTTCACCGGAGAAAGCTGCCCGGAAAATGACGGACCGGATGAAAGAAGAACTGCAACTGACAGACAAGCAGTACGATAAACTATATAAACTGAACCTGAAAGAACAACAAGAACATTTTGCGACTATGACTGAAAGAGGAAATGGTCAGCGTCCTTTGATGGGAAGTCGTCCCGGAAGGGACGGTGGTCGTCCGCCGATGGAAGGTGGAATGGGACCCGGTATGGGAGGCGGTCGTCCGCCTATGGGAGCTCCGGGTGAACGTCCTGCAATGGAAAAGGACAATGTGGAGAAGATGCAAAAAGCTGCTGCCAAGAAGGAAAAGAAGATCAGGAAAATCCTGACGACAGAGCAATACGCCAAATGGCAGGAAATGCGTCAACCACAAGAACCACCTCACCCACAGGATCATCCTCACAAACCAAATCTGTAGAGACTCTCTCTAAATAGCGTTTTTTCATGTATTATTGACTGTACCGTTCCACCCCCGTGAGGGGAGGGAACGGTTTTCTTGTAAGCCCAGTATGGGCGTACGCTCTAGGGTGCAAGTCCCGAGCGAGTCCTGATAGTGGGAATCGTTAGCCAATAGCAAGGGTGTTCATAGCGATGTGGAATCTGAAGGAAGCTGGCGGCAAATTCTCGGCCTTACGAACAGAAACTGGATACAAGGCCGTGTATGGAGGACAAGTCTGCATGACAAGGCAAAGTCCTATAACTATCTGAATCCATACATGGTAAATGCAGAGGGCACATGAGATGAAAGCGTACGTTCTTATCTGGGGAGGTCTCACGGACACGTGTCACTACTTAGTGTCATGTGGTTGAAACAAGATTTGTCGTGAGAAGTCAGCCGAGACCATAGTAGCGATATGAGAGTGTCGTCAAGGGTCGAACCATTAATCTGTAAGTCAAATGAAGACTACCTTATGAAAGCAAGAATGCAGAACGAATCAATGAGATTAGACCGGCCGGATAGTAGGGTGGAACCCAAGGTTATGGCCGGTTTGCAGACCTTCATGGGGATAAGCGAACAGGGACTTACATCCTTTACCTGTCCGAAGGAGGGATTGCTGGAGTTTATTCTCTCTCCCGCCAATATGAATGCTGCTTATAAGAAAGTGAAGAGCAACAGGGGTAGCGGTGGAATAGACGGAATGAGTACTGAAGCCCTGCTTGCTTACCTGAAGAAGCATGGTTCGGAGTTTATAGCCTCCCTCCTTGAAGGCACATACAAACCTAATCCCGTTCGCAGAGTGGAAATCCCCAAGGCAAACGGGAAGAAACGTGGGCTTGGCATCCCTACGGTAGTTGACCGTACTGTACAGCAAGCCATCAGTCAGGTGTTTGAGGTGCTTTATGAACCTCAGTTCAGCGAGATGAGCTACGGCTTCCGTCCTCACCGTGGTAGTCATAGGGCATTGTTGAAGTGCGGCGAGTACATCGAGCAGGGATACTTGTTTACAGTTGATATGGATTTGGAGAAGTTCTTTGACACGGTCAACCATTCCAAATTGATAGAGGTGTTGTCTCGTACTATCAAGGACAGTCGCTTAGTATCTCTGATACATCGCTATCTGAACGCAGGTGTCATCAATTGCGGCAAATACCAGCTTACTCAACTAGGGCTATCTCAGGGTGGCCCTTTGAGTCCAATATTAAGCAACATTATGCTCAATGAATTGGATAAGGAGCTGGAACGTCGAGGTCACAAGTTTGTTCGCTATGCGGATGATTTGTTGATATTTTGCAAGAGCCGTAAGGCTGCTCATCGTACTTACGATCACATTGTCCCTTTTATAGAAGGGAAGTTGTTCCTGAAAGTGAATCGAGAAAAGACCAAGGTAGCCTATATTCGTGACATCAAGTTTCTTTCCTACGCATTTGGTCGTAGGAATGGTAAGTGTCAGTATCTGTTGCATCCCGAAAGTATCAAGAAGATGAAACATAAGATCCGTGAGTTGACCAGCCGTAGCAACGGCTGGGGTTACGAGTATCGCAAAGAGCGTCTTCAATGGTACATCTGTGGCTGGTCGAACTATTTTTCAGTGGCAGGCTACAAGAACCGTCTTGAAGAATGGGATAGCTGGCTTCGTCATAGAATCCGCATGTGTATATGGAAATCATGGAAACGGGTTAGGACAAGGTATCACAACTTAAAGAAGCTCGTACCCGATGAGAACCGTGTGCGTATAGCAGCTTTCTGCCGCAAGTCCTATTGGCGGATGTCCTCGCACCCCACGGTACATGAAGCTATGTCGGATGAACGCTTGTTGCGTGCAGGTTACCCCACGTTTGCTGGTTGTTATGTGGACTTCAATAAGGCAAAAGGGTATTGGTGATAATGGAACCGCCGTATGCCGAACGGCACGTACGGTGGTGTGAGAGGACGCATGAGGAAATAATCCTCATGCTCCTACTCGATTTATTTAATTTTAGAAATTTAGATTACTCATAGATTGATTTCTTTACTTCCTTTGTCCGGTTCACATTATGGAGCACTTGTTTTATCTGCTTAAATGCAACCTCTTCTTGTGGATTGAACTTATCACTTTCCATATATTTCAGGAGGCTATAGCGTAATTGACGGGCTACAGGTCGGGTATTGAGATTCTTTGCCAGGTCTGAGCTACATACTAATAGCTTTCCGTCTCCTGCTTTTACCTCGAATAGTAAACCTAAGTTTCTGTTCTTATAGAAGTTATCTACCATTCTGACAATTGGTTGCATATTGTTCTTTAAACTGTCGAGTTCCATGGTTGTAGCATTCTTGCAAATATCCCACCATTGCCAGTTACTGTGCATTTCAGTTGGAAAGTCGACTAATGCCGGATGAGCGGGATCACAGAGGATTCCCATTGTTCCCGGTTGGTTAGGGAAGTGCACAGGACTCCAGAATACTTGTACGAATTTGCCTTCCAGCCCATTAATTTCCTCTTTTTCCGGGTTCAGCAATACCTTTTTCCCTTGACTTAATGCTTTCTCTGCATCGGCAAAGCTACGGGTGTAAAAGATTTCCTTACCAACTTCCGGTACTTCCTGAGGATATACCCAAACATTCCAGGAGTTTTGATACTGGGTTCCTGTAAAACGGATGGATAAAGTTAATTGGTCGGCAACGGATATGGATTCCAGAGGAACAGAGATGCTTCCCAGATTAAATGCATTCCCCACAGGTATTTCTTGTTTATCCAGATTGCCTTGTGCAATGACCGTTCCTTTTGAATCACTTAATCTCCATTCCGGTTGAATATCACTCAGGACTTTATCGCTGAAGTTTGCAGCTTCAAACTGAGCTTTAAAGGTTTCATTATTTACATAGGTAGCTTTCTCAAAGCGTGCTAATGGTACTACCGGAGAACAGAAATTCCGGAATTCTTCAGGAGTGATTAAACCTTTGCTCTCCCAGAATGCATCGATAATTCCAACGAGTGCAGTGCCCTGTCCGGGGAAGTCATGCAGGTCCAATAGTTGGAAACCACTGAATCCAGGAGTCTTTAGTGCTCGTTCTATTTCCTCTTTATATAAAATAGTTGCCAGTTTGCCACTTGCCATCAGGTTGCCTTCTGCCAGATGGAGCCGTCCTTTCTTTTTAAGGTCTGCCGCTACGGCTTTGAAGTTTAATGGCATCAGATTACCTGTGTATTTATCAATTTCTTTTAGATTGGGGAATACACTGTATTGTCCGATTTCGTGTGTAATAAGTGGGACAGACAAACCCTCTATAGCACTGGAGAAGTCTTTATTGAAACTTGCAGGCTGATCGTCGAAAATTCCTTGTCCGCGTACCCAGCCGTTTCTAGTCCACTGTGTAACCCAGAAGTCGTCATTAGGTTCGGGCCAGCTACCATGTCCTGGTTCAAAGGTAAATGTAGTAGTCATATACAAATGACGGCTATCCTGCTGCTTAATGGTGGTGAGTAATTTATCCATGACACTAAAATCCCCTTGCAGTTCATTACCCAGACTCCAGAAACAGAATGATGGGTGATTACCATATTCTTTCATGATGTGAGCAGCTTCAGTATACAGAAAATCAACAGTGCCTTTATCTTCACCTACATTGAGTGTCCATAGAGGTAATTCGACCTGAAGATAGAATCCCATTCTATCAGCTACGTTGAAAGCAGCTTCCGGGGGACACCAGGAGTGGAAGCGCAGGTGGTTCATGCCATAATCACGGGCTGCACTGAATACTTTTTCCCAGCCGGCTTCGTCCATCGGTGGATATCCCTTTAGCGGAAAAATGCAACACTCCAGTGTTCCCCTGAGGAAGAGTCTTCTGTTATTAATCTGTAGGAGAGCATTTTGGTTCGTCAGTTTTCTCATACCGAATATTTCACATTTCGAATCAGTCATGCCTTCCGTTTCAAGAGTTGCGGTTGCTTCGTAGATATTAGGGGTGAATTCATCCCACAACATTGGGTTGTTAATGGGATAAGTGAATGTTATTTCAGTGTTGTTAACCTGTACCTCTTTATCTGCCAGCTTATTTCCTTTAGGGTCTTTGACAGCGAACAGAAGTTTACCGGATACTGGGGATGAACCGTTACTTCCGATTTTTACACTGACATTGACCGTCTGGTTATCAATATCGGGTGTTAAGCGCAATTCCTCAATCTGTACCTTATCTTTTGCTGTCAATGCTATTTTTCCCAAGATGCCATTCCACATAGTCTGGGTATCGTTCGTATAAGCATGTGCAAGGTTTTTGACTGATATGTCATGCTGTCTCCGGTTATCGATGCGTATAACGATTTTGTTATTCTCTCCTGGAACAAGATACTTACTCAAGTTGAAGTAATGAGGAGTGGTAAGACTTTCATTAAATCCCTCTACTTTAGTACCATTGATCCATACTTGCGAATTCCATATCACGCGCTCAAGGGTAAGGAAGACATCTTTTTCGTTCCATTCTGCCGGAATGAAGCATTCTTTCTTGTACCAGGCGGGACCGAGATAGTCGAATTTACGTTTCAAATTTAAAAATATCTCCTTGTCCATGGTAGGTTCGAGGGTACATGGAGTTCCATAGCCGGCATCACAAAGTGTTCCGGGGAGGGTGATCTTATCTGGAAACGATTCCATATACCATTTTCCTGAAATGCCTTTATCCATACTGTCCAATGCTACTTCCCATTCTCCGGAGAGATCAATCTCGCGTACTACCTGTTTACACGAAGTCATCAATAGGGCTATGATGCCCCAGGCGATTAAAAATTTACTTATTCTCATAATATCAAATTAAAATTTCCATTCTGTTTTAATTCTCAGTTTCTTATCTTTTACTCTTACAATCAGAGGATAGCAAAAAGGTGAATCATATTTTGACAGAACACTTCCGTTTCCCGGTGGAATGCCAGGAGCTTCCCCCGTAATAACTTCAAACTCTTGCCCCTCGGATACTTCAATCTTCATATATGCTTTTCCTATTTTGCAACTAAGGGGCGATGATTGCTTTCGCACTATTGTGTTTTTTATATAGTTGTAGCTTGGCGAGTCATTGAGGATGATAACTTCTCCGGTTTGGCTGAATACCGGTTTCTCTGTAAGTATCAATACATAATCATAGAGGTGTTGCTCATCGGAACGGGCAGTAAGTATATCTGTAAGTTTATTCTTCTTTAAAATTAACTTTCTTTCCATTGTGACTCCAGAATATGCGTCCGGAGCTTCTGCCGAAACTTCTCCTCCGTCCTTATATGCTTTGAATGCCAGCAATTTGCCGGTTGACTCTTTTTGATCTTTAGCATCTACGGTTAGTGTGCTGTGTGATAAAGTTTTTCGGTACCATTTAGTAAATGCAGGTACCCCATAGGCACATGTCCCCATATCCGATACAATCTCCTTTTCACCGTCATGAATGGAAATGGACAGCTTATCCGGATGGCCGTGCCCTCCACCATGTGGACCGTATTTCATGACTACCGTCTTTGTGCCTGATCTGAGTACAGCATAGCCCGTTTCCTTAAAATGAACGGATGGCCATGTTTCCATTGATGTTACTTGAGGAATTTCTATATTATTCTGTAATGCTTCACCGAAGTTCCTGTCTGTGTATCGGTAACACTGTTGAAGTACATTCAGGAAAAATGGATCATTGTTGTAGCGTTGGCAGGCTATTTCATATAGGCTGACCTGAGCAATTAAAGACTCTCCATACCATCCGTCATTGTGGGCTGGAAAATATAGATCTGCATACACTCCGGATGCAGGAGCAACGAGCATTTTATATAGTTTCCTGTCATATAGATTGATATTACGGCAACGTACGGCATCGGCTGACAGAAGCATAGCTCGTAAAGGATAATAGTGATATGTAGGAGAACCTTCGCCCCACCAACCGTCATTCATAACGTATCGCTCCATTTGGGCATGGTATCCACATTCCGGATCATTGATTGCTACGTTAATGATGCTGTCATTTTGTAATGCTACTCCTAATGCTATCAGACCGCTATTGTGCCATACTTGCCAATTGGCAGTTCCTCTTCTTTTCAACAAAAGCTCAGAACAAGGTATGAGATAACCTTTTTCTATTTCTCTTATTTCGTTAGTTGTCATTATGGATTTGGCTACCATATAGGCTCGGCAGACATCACTGGCCCATGCAGATTCATCAAGGCTTTGACCAAACATTTTGCCTCCCCAGGGACCTACTTTCCTGGCTGTGTCGTGGTCCAGATAAGTAATATATTTCGATGCGTAATCCAATAACATATTTCGGATGTATTCAGCATAGATCTTATTGCCAGTGGCAAGGTATAAATACATACAGTTGCGCAAATATGTATAATTATGAGTATGCGCCACATTTACCCATGCCCAGTCGTAACGCTTATTCCCTGTCCAATAATGCTTGCATTGTGAACAGTAATGTGCTTCCGGCTTATTCCAGTCGAATGAAAAACGTACTTTGTGTTCGGGGCAAAAATAATCGTGTATATGTCCTCCTTCCAATAGAGGCACATGTAATTGGAACTTCCGCCGCGAATCTACAGTGTCTTTTAACGTTTTGATAATCTTTTGTCCCCATTCGGTCTTTGCAGCTGAACGCATATTGTTTATTTCACTTTCAGTAAAGAAGTAATATCCATCTTGCGCTGAAACAATAAAAGGGATGAAAAGTAGTAATATTAAAATCTTGTTTCTCATTTTTAGTGCTTTAAGTATTTAATATATTCGGTTGCAGCCATTAGGAAAGCACCTGTACCATAAACTTCCGTATCATTTATATCTACTTTCTTTGGGTCGGCACCAATGGGTTGTACATAACCTACTTTACCATCTTCGTGTACAATGGAAGTAAGTGCATGCCATGCTTTCTCCGCTATGGATAGATATTTCTCCTTTTCAAGATATCCCCGGTTGATTCCCCAAAATAGGCTGTATGTGAAGAAGGCTGACGAACTGGTTTCCGGCATCGGATAAGAGGCTATGTCTAGTAAAGAAGAATGCCAAAAGCCTTGTTTATCTTGTAATGTAGATATTTTTCCCATCATTTGACGAAAAAGGGTAATGTAAAAGTTGCGGGAAGGTGCATTAGCTGGCATATTGTCGATGATGAAGGTTAGTGCCCCTGTTACCCAACCGTTTCCTCGTCCCCAGAATACTTTCTCCCCATTTTGCTCACGCATATTGATGTATCTGGTATCTCTGAAAAATAAACTATCGGCAACTGAGTAGAGACTGTCATAAGTGATTCGAAACTCTTTATCCATAAATTCGAAATACTTTGGTTCTCCTGTTATTTTCCCAATACGGGCAAAAGAAGTTGGTGCCATAAACAGGGCATCGCACCAACACCAGCGGGAATGTGAGCCTTCACTGTAATAGCTCAGACTGTTGTGCTTAGGGTTGGCAATAAGTGTATCCAAGGTCTCAACGGAGTTTTGGATCATGTATGGTTCCTTGTATTTACTGAATAATATGGCATAAGGTTGGATTATACAGATATCATCAGCAAAATATATACTAGGTCCAGTCTGCCATTTATTCTTCTCGCCCATGGTCAGCAAAAAATCCCAATACTTAGGATCATCAGACATCTTCGCCCATTCTGCCATACCGATATACATGGTTGCATTAGTCCATGCCCAGTAAGCATGTGAGTTGGCCCATTGAGAACCTTTTCGTACCTGATTTTCGAAATTCATCAGTTGCCAGTCGGCTACCTTTTTCATAATCGTCATGGTTTGCTTTTGGCAGTATTCATTCCATTGTGCCTCCTCGAAGAAATAGTTCAAGATGAGTTTGGTTACCACCCGGTGTCCTTTCTCATTGGGGTGATTGCTCTGGCTCATATATATATTTAAATCTTCTCCATTTTTTCTTTTCTCCTTGAAGGTTGCATAGCAGTCTATCAGTCCCGTTTTATAATCGTGGGCTAAACGGCGTATTTGGCGACTATGCTGTTCAAGTGGAGATTTATCGTCCAATATATCTTCGGTTAAATCGGGTGTTGGGGTTAGGAGAATGATTGGGATGTTTTGCTTCTGCGCTTCCTTTATCATTTTCTCCCAGGCTTTCAAAGCTCTTTCCAGTCCGATGCTGCGGTCATTCAAAGCATAATCTATGAATAAAATGTCCGGACGATGAGGTAATACCTCTTGTTTAAACCGTTTGGCCCCCTGTTCGGCATTTTCACCACCAATGGATGTGGTGATAGAGTTGACCACTGCATATGGATATATTTCTTTGACAGCTTCCAAGACTTGATGGGGGTAAGCTTGAAGCGTTTTTACATTAGGTGTGTTGGCATAGCCGGAAGGTACACTGTGTCCATGAAATACAAGGTTTACAGTTCTGTTATCCGGCCATTTCTTTTGCAGTTCTTGGCGGATCTGCGTGAATTCGGAGGGTTGACCGGTCTGTGCCATGACGTCAAACCCTAACAATGTGCATAATAATAGATACAGATATTTCATGTTCTTCATTTTTATTTTTTTTCTCTACTTTCAAATAGTTCAATACTCTCGGATATAATTTTTCGAAGCCTTTGCTATCGCTGGTCATGATTACTCTATTTATGACTCCTCCTCCAATGGGAAACGCCATGGGGTGAGTTGAGTATGCTCATTCCAGTATTTCTGCTGGGCATATAAATTATATGTCACGGCTGAAAAAAGGATCAACAATATCAAAGGGATATTCTTGTGTTTCATGGCTGAATAAATATCTTGTCAATCATTTCGTTAGTAAGGGTCACTTCCGGAGAGAAATCGGGTGAATTAAGGTAGTTTACCAGGCTGTAATACATCTGCCGTGCAACAGGGCTATGAGCCATAATCCGGTCAAAAGCAATAGAAGTAACCATTAGTTTTCCTTTATCCACCTTAGCTTCAAAAATTAGGCCTATCTTTCGATTGTTGTTCCAATCTGGAATAATCTGCACTAAGGGTTTAAATTCATAAGTAGTATGATCAAGTAACATAGGTTTCGAATTACGCACCAAGTCAAACCATTGCCAGTTTGAATGTTCTTCTGTAGGAAAATGTTTGAATAAGGCATGTTTGGGATTACATAAAATGCCTAAAGTATTTGGAGGTGTACCAGACCAGACTGCATTCCAGGATATGCTGGAAAAACAAGGGGGCACGTCAGATTTTACTTGAGCAGTATCAGCAAGCAACAATACCGTTCCTCCTTTCTGCAAATAATGTTTAACTCTATTATTCCATTCTCTGGTCAACATTACTTTTTTTTCTGATATTTCAGGTAGCTTGTCTGGGTAAACCCATATAGCCCAGTTATTGGAAAATGAGGTGTTTCTAATTTCCATCTTCAATACCATCTTTGCAGCTTGACAAATTCCGGTCAAGGGAATAGAAATTTTTCCCAAGTCAGTTATGCCACCATTCGGAATATCTAGTTTAAAGGAGCCATCTTTATAAACACTACCATTCAGATATTCGAGTTTCCACTCCACTACCGCTCCTTTTAGTTTTTCTTTTAAAAAATTGGCCATTTGGGCATCTCCTTCAAAAGTCTCATTTTGAGTCCACACTAACTTATCAGTACGTAATAAAGGAAGACAAGGACTTTGCATCTGTTTGAATGTTTGGGCATCCACATAAGGCTTAGCGTCATAGAAAACATCAACAACTCCGACCGGTGAAGTACCCTGACCAGGGAAGTCATTTAGTTGAAGTAAATGATAACCTCCGAAACCAGGGGTACGGAAATAAGATTCAAATTCTTCTTTTTTTTGAAGAACTTGGAACTTGCCTGAAGCGATATGAAAATCATGAGCCTGGTCAAGCATTTTTTTATTACGGAGATCTTCTCTAAAAAGTTCATAGTTATAAGGTTTTAAAACCCCTATATATTTAGATATTTGGTTAAAATCAGGATAAGCACACCATTGTCCTATCTCATGAGTCACCATAGGTATTGAGAACTTTTTTACATAATCTATGTAATCATATCTTGTGTTTAATGGCTGCGAGTTAAAACGTCCTTTCAGACCTTCCTGCCAACGCTGTGGACGAGCACCATAAAAATCGAAAAAATCACTTCCTTCCACTGTAGGATAACCAGATGCAGCCACATAAAGATGACGTGAGTCTTTCTTCCATTCAGTTAGCATTTCTTTTAGAAAATTCACACAATCCTTTCCTACTAATTCATTGCCTTCGCAAAAGAAGGCAAAAGACGGATGGTTTCCATATTCCTTAAAAATGCGTTGAACTTCATCTAAATAGAAAGCATTGGTTGCTTCATCTTCTCCTACCGTAAAACGCCAGTCCGAGTTTTCGACTTGTAAATACAAGCCCAATTCATCCGCAACTTGAAATGCGGACTCAGGGGGACACCAAGAATGAAAACGAATGCAGTTGAATCCGTAATCTTTATATACCTTCATTACCTTTTTCCACTCCTCATAACTCATCGGAGGATAACCGGTAATGGGGAACTCGCAGGAATTTACAGCGCCGCGAATAAATGTAGGAATATCATTTATCGTGAAATGCGTACCTTTTGTTCCAAAGTCACGAATACCAAACTTTATTTTTTGCACATCACTCTTACCGCAACACTTTATCTCATAGTCAATTTCATACAGATTAGGCTCAAATTCATCCCAAGTGTATAGCTTATCTCCCAAATCGTAGTAATGTACCAAGCGTATTAAAGAATCCGAACTATCAAAAGTTGTATTTTTCTCCTTTAGATGCAAATCTTGAGAATCATTCAAAAAATGACAATTTATCCGTATATCGCCTTTAACCGGTAGGTTGCTATAGTTTACAATCTGCGCCACAATCTTTAGCCTTTTTTCTTTTTGTAAAGGATATATCTGTACATCAGCAATATGTACCTTACTTACAGCCTGGATTTCCATACGTCCAATAATACCATTCCAGTTAGTCTGTGTTTCAGCACTGATGGCATGTGTATAGGCTATATCATGGATATTCCCATTATCTACTCTAATACGAACAGTATTCCAGTCTCCAAACTTTACATAAGAAGTTATATCATACAAGTGTGGTGTAGAAAGACTTTCCTCCTTCCCAACAAATTTTCCATTAACCCACACTTGGCTTTCCCAATGTACTCGTTCCAAAAACAGAAAAAGTTGTTGGTCTTTCCAAGATTCAGGAATAAAAATATTTTCTTTCTCATACCAAGCTGCTCCACTATATTCAAACATGCGAGTAAGCCGAAGCGAACTCATATCTTGCGTTTTAAATCCTTTTCCAGCTTGGTCTGTAGATCCCGGCAGAGTTATTTCTTCTGGAAACCTAGATACAAAATTACTTCCTTTTACCGGAATACTAATATTCAAAGGATCTAATTTGAAGTTCCAGATACCAGCTAATGAAATATGATCTTTTGACGTTTCATTCTGTGCGTGTACTGAAAGCAGACAAAAGCAACTTAATATGAGAAAGAAAATATTACGCATAGAGTCAATATTTCAAGTTATTCATTACATTATTCCAGTTCACCAACAAAAGTTACGACAGACTTTGCCGGAACAACAATCTCATTAGTTTTTATTGCCGTTCCCTTTCCTAAATTGGATGTTTCAGAAGTGGTGTAAGGAGTTAAAGTCTGATTCTTCAGTTTCAAATCTTGAAGATTATATTTTCGGTTGACAGAACCGACATTAACTGCTACCAATACTATCTTTTTGGAAGAACCGTCTTTGTATGCGCTAATCATAACATCTTTACCCTCTTTCTCAGGGTCTGGATTTTCGGTAATAACGGCAACACGTTTCATACCCGGACGGACAAAAAAAGAATAATTACCTAGCATCCACATAAGCTTAGAGTCCCTGGCAAATCCATCTTTTTTGCAATAGTCTGTAACTTGTGAACCATTATTTGTTCCATCATCCAGATATACCAAACCGTCCTTGTAGTCTGCACGGGTAAGAGCTGTCCACCAAGACCAAGAGGAAGCATTTACCAATGTCAAATCATTGTGAATAGTACGTGCAACAAAAAGTGCCGTTTGCATACCCAAATCGCGTTTATTTCCGTTTCCGTTAGGAATTTCGGACTCTCCGGGGCTTTCGAGGATAGAATACTCAGTTTGCCAATATTTTAAGCCGCTGTGCTCTTTTATTTTATCATTCAAGGCTTTACGATGTGATACTAAATCCTTGACGGGCCAAACAGTCCAATAACTGTGTCCAGTCATTACTCGCTCTACATTGGGCAGAGAAGCAATGCTCAACGGAGATGACGGATTCCAAAAATCATCAATCTGATTATCAAAGTTCTCATTATCTACATTTTTATACAAATATTGAATACTCCCAGCTTCGCCCAATGCTATTTTGGTAGCCAATCCTCTTTTGCTGAGTCTTTCTGATAGCAATTTTACGAACTGAGATATTTCTTCATTAGTGGCGGGAGTCCCTTCCTGGCTGCCTTTGCTCCAATCCCATTGTGGCTCATTCACAGGACTTAAATAATCAAATTTAACTCCTTCTTTCTTCTGCAAGTTATCAATGCATTCTACTAAAAAGTCTGCATAATCAGGCATCATACCTGCCTTGATATTCATCCTTTTCTCTTTAATTGAAAAGCCTTTCCCATTTATGGACATATGAACCGGAGCACTTAGGTTAAAAGCCAGAAAACGCTCAACCCCTCTGTCTCGAGCAGCTTTTAAAAACCATCTCTGTCCTTCATATTTATTCCAATTGTAAGTACCATCAGCTGATAAAAAGCATTCAGACCGTCTCCACTCATCCGCAATGTCGCTATCAAGCCCTTGTTCTGTGCTTCCCGCACCAATGTAAAATCTCCACATGGACAAGCCGATGCCTTTTGGATTTCCATTTTCATCGACTTCTTGGCTAAACAGCCAATCGGCAATTTGATTTCTTTTCTCTTCCGGCCAATATTTTCCTACCATCTGACAGCGCCAAGCATCTGATGCCCCAAAGCCGTCAATCGTCTGCATTTCCTGATTCAAGTCTACTGAAATATTTCTCACCTTATTGTAAACAGGCGGTTCTGGAATCTCCAATTTGGAACTACATGCCGTAACTGAAAACAGTGTACAGATACCTAATATCTGCAAATATTTGCTATTTCTCATTTCTATAAAATTTAAGTTTGATCTCTTATGTTTATTAGTAATTAGGATTCTGTGTTACAGTACCAAAGCTACGATCTATTTCCGATTGAGGAATGGGCCATACCAAATGTTTATTGATATCGAAGTTGATACCTTTGTTCTGTAGCTCTTTAAGGTTGCTCGTTTCATACTGATCCGTTGATTCATACATATTGTAACGAACAAAACTTCCATTCGGACCGAACAAACCAGCTATAACGGGTTGATTAGTGACCGGATCTATCTGTCTCCTAATATCAAACAGACGCAATCCTTCAAATGCCAATTCCATTCTGCGCTCTTTCCAAATAGCATAAAGTATTTCGTTACCGGTTACAGTTCCTTTTTTCGGAGAAAGTTTTACTCGAGCACGAATGATGTCTACATCATCCATTGCTTCATCAAACATACCCAAGTGAAAAGCTGCTTCTGCACGCGTCAAATATATTTCTGCCAAACGGATAATTGGAGTATTCAAAGGAGCGTTATATCTTTTATCTTCCAATGTCCTACGAGTAGCGATAGGAATATAGTATTTACGGATTACACGCCCAGACTTATTCTGTGCCAAGTCAAATACATAAGTAGGGTTTAAATCCTCATCACCATATACAGCGTCACCACAAACCGTTATTGTACTGCGCCTTCTTATCTCATCTTCTTCCGAAAGATAACAATTTTCCAAATCGCTGGTGGGTACTCCCCATCCCCAACCATCCATAATGTCATTGGGGTCTTTACTGGGGAAATTTTCCAAACTTTCACCACGTCCTCCACAAAGTGTAGAAAGGGGATTGCCCAAAATCTTACCCACTTCAGGGCTTGTCTGAACTTCAATAAGCGATTCTATACCATTGTGATTATTGACGTTCCAAATATCCAGAAAATCAGGTTCTAGTTTACAGCCACTATTCATGATTGTGGTATCTGCATAATGATAAGCTTCTTTCCATTTTCCTTGATATAATGAAACTCTTGCTAATAATGCAGTACAAGTCCATACAGTAGCCCTACCTTTTCCTTCACTTCCATACGTAGTATTTACCATGTGAACGGCTGACTTAAGATCATTCTCTATTTGCTGATATATTTCTTCTTTACTAGAACGTCCTAGATTCATATCATTGGATGAAAGCATTTTAAGTACCAATGGTACACCGCCAAAATTACCTACAAGATCCAAGTAATTATATGCGCGACAAAATAGAGCTTCACCGACATAAGACTTTTTTTTGTCTTCAGAAATAGGAGCTTCGGGAATAGAGTTTATGGCAATATTACATGCCATAATATTCTTATATCTCTCCTTGAATAAATCTGTAAGATATCCCATTCTATTGGGAGTGATCAAGTATTCCGAAGCTGGACTGAATCCATCAGTAGATTGTCCGGTATTTCCCATCCAAGCATCATCGGTAGCCGTTTCATTTGTTATTCTGGTATGAGCTATCGGCTGCCAGTCATTATTCAACAATGCACGCTTATACAAGTCAATGACAAAGTCACGACATTCTGTATCTGTCTTAAAATAGTTATCCAAATCTTGAACACCTCTTTTTTCGTGTTCAATAAAATCTTCACAAGACATAAATCCCAATGAAGCCGCTATTATGAAAGCAAATATATTCTTTTTCATGATTTACAATCTATTAAAATGTTACATTTACACCTACTGAGTATATACGTTGTACTGGATAAGTCCATCCGCCAAATCCAAAACTCAACACACTACCTGAAACTTCGGGCTCAACGCCGTTATAGCCAGTCAAGGTAAATAAATTTTGTCCTGCTATATATAGTCTCAGTTTATTGACACCAGGAATTTTCTTAAAAGTATACCCCAATTGTAAATTCTTTAGCCTTAAGTAAGAACCATCCTCTATGTAGAAAGATGAGAATTTGGTAAAGTTCTCATTATGATCTTGAGTAGATAAGCGAGGAACATAGTTAGAAGTACCTTCACCGTGCCAAGCCATATCAAGTAAACCGCTCACCTTATTCACTTTTCCACCACTGCCGGCAGCATTGTACAATTCTTGAATATTCTGATTGACAAGATCATTACCGATACTGGCATAGAAGTTTGCTACCAAATCAAAGTTCTTATAGCCTAAGTTCAGATTAAGTCCCATCGTCATATCGGCCCATGGAGAGCCAATCTTTGTGCGGTCATCTGCATTCAATTGACCATCTCCGTTTATATCCTTAAATCGAATATCACCGACTTGTGCGTTAGGTTGTAAAAACTGTCCTTTGTCATTAGTATGACGATTCACTTCAGTCTGATTCTGGAAGATACCATCAGCCACATATCCATAGAAGAAAGCAGGTTCTTCACCTTCTATTGTCTTTGTCTTTTCACCATTTCCATACAATGGATCTTTATCACCTGTCAACTCCGTCATATTCACGTTAAAAGTAGTCAAGTTTAAAGTAGTTCCAAGGGTAAAATCTCCCCAACGATCATTGTAGTTGATTGTCATTTCAAAGCCTTTGGTACGCATAGAACCTACATTTGTCCAAATCTTGGCATCACCCGGGTAGCCGGAATAACTGGGATAAGCTTTCTGAAAAAGCATATCTTTGGTATTCTTTATATAATACTCAAAAGATCCCGTTAAACGATTATCAAATAATCCATAATCAATACCAAAGTTATAGTCTTCTACAGTTTCCCATTTCACATCCTCATTTTTAACCAAACTGGGGTAAACAGTATTCACCACATTATCGCCCAATACATAGTAACCTTGTCCTAATTGAGACATATAAACTCCTGAAGGTAGATTCTGATTACCTACACGCCCCCAACCTATTCTAAGTTTAAGGCTGTTAAGTACAGATTTTATACTTTCCATAAACGGCTCATTAGACATACGCCAAGCTATAGAAGCTGAAGGGAAGGAAGCCCATTTATTCTTGGACAGGAATTTGGAAGAACCATCCACGCGATAAGTAGCTGTAAGATAATACTTATCATTATAATTGTAAGTTAGTCTACCTAAATAAGACAAAATAGAAGTGGTAGAAGAATTACCTCCGGTCTGTGGATTAACGGTACCAGCATCCAATTCATGTAAATTATCTGAGTTGTTGGGCATTTTTTCATAGCTTCCCCACAAAGTAGTACTATTCCATTCTTCCAAGGTGTTACCTACCATAAAAGAAAAATTATGCTTATTTGCAAAAGTTTTTAGGTATGTCAATGTATTCTGCAAACTCCAATTACGATAAGTGGGTTTGTTACGCGTGAACTTGTTGTTCGTCTGAAATTCATGAGCTGCATCAATAACAAAATCCGGTGCAAACGTATTGGAAATTCGAGTATCTAAGTCTATAGAGAATTGAGATCTAAATATCAAATCTCTTATCGGCTTAATTTCAAGATAGGCAGAAGATGACAAAGCATAAGAATTATTACTTTGATTCCATCTGTGAACATAACCAACTGGATTCCAAATTTGAGAAGGAGAACGGGAATATACACTATATTCATTTTCAGTACCATTTAATTCATCCTCAGGTTTAAAAATGGGGGTAATAGGATCCACTCTGTCAAAGTCCGACCAATTAGTAGGATTCCCCCATGATTCATAACGCGGATTTAATGAGAATCCAGCTGAAAAATACTTATTAAATTTATAATCATTGGTAAAACGAGCTGTAAATCGCTTATATCCTCCCTTCTGGTAGAAAGAATCTTGCTGAAAATAATTTAAACTAACCGAATACTTATTCTTCTCCGTTCCACCCTGTACACCCAAACTTGCATTCAATTGAGGGGTAAACTGACGAATACCCGCATCCCACCAATTTGTTGTTTTACCTGCAAAAGAAGCGGGATTTTCAAATTCCTCCGGATAGCCGGCCTGACGGGCGGCTGTATTCAATATTTCAGCATACTCCACAGCATCTGCCATATTATAAGGATTTTTCATTTCCTGTACGCCATAATGCATATCGAGATAGAATGAAGGTTTGCCTTCCACTCCCTTACGAGTAGTAACCATAATAACTCCATTTGAGGCACGACTACCATAAATGGCACTGGCAGAAGCATCTTTCAAGACCTCAATGCTCTCAATCTCATTAGGATTAAGGAAATTGATTCCTTCGCCCATAGGAACCCCATCAACCACATACAATGGGTCAGTGGACAAGTTGATGGTAGAGAAACCTCTAATCAAAACCTTTGGCTGACCACCTGGATTCCCGGCTCCTACAATTGTTACACCAGCCACCTTTCCTTGAAGACTTTCGGTAGCATTGCTTACATTCATTGATCTCACTTCTTTTCCTTTCACAGAAGAGATGGAACTTGTTAAATCACTTTTTTTCTGTACGCCATAGCCTACTACCACCACTTCTTGAAGCAGCTCTGAATCTTCTACCAAAGTTACATTAATGACAGTTCTATTCCCTACCTTTTCTACAATGGTTTTGTAAGAGATAAAAGAGAATGACAGTTTGGAATCTATTCCAGCTACTGTTATACTGTATTGTCCATTCACATCAGATATACTACCATTGGTAGTTCCTTCTTCTTGGATATTAACACCTATCAGAGGCTCATTTTTGTCGTCAACAATAGTTCCTCGAACCTTTATCTGCGCATTAGCTGTAAGGCAGAAGAAGAAAACAACAAGAGAAAATATAATATTTCTTTTCATGACTATATACATGATTTAATGATTATTCTTTCAATAATTTAGCACGCGCAATCTCAGTATCAATAATGAATTTATAACTTCCCTTTTGATTTACCTTCAAATAAGGTTGGCTTGAACCCATATAATCAATAATACCATTTTCAAGTAAGCGCCAATATTTACTCCAGCCCGGATAGGTAATGGTTACATTAAGCTGGGTTTCGTTCAATATAAGAGTCCGTCCGAGTATATATGGATTTTCCGCGTCCGGTGTGAGTAGACAGTTTTTATTAGAGGGATCCCATCCGGCACCTTCAAATCCGTAACCACACATCGTGATATCAGGAGAATCGTGCACAGCTGAAGAAGGTATATAAGGAGTCACAGTATATGTTTGCTCTTTGGTATTTGCCACAATCTCATAGTATCCCTTTGTTGGTAGCACTATTGGTGCGGCAGAAGGACTATTTAGCAATTTACCGTTCTCTTCTGATACGCCAAAGCAGTGAGGTTCAAAAGCGCTCTCCTGTCCCAAAAAGTAGATTTCCTTATTATCACAATCCGCATAATATTTGAAAGTAAATATACCATTTGATTTTTTATGATAGAGCATCGGTACTCCACAAACATCGGCTGTTAAATCAGTTCCCTTAGGAACATCGGCCAGGAACAAAGTAACCATTTCACTGGAAACAATATATTTAATTTTCTGTGTTTTCCTGTTAGCTTCTACAAAGTTATCAATTGCTGTTATTTTTAGTTCATACTCTTCCGGTTTGGATGGTAAAGAATAAGTTTTGTTGAAAGAGTACTCTTTCTCGCCGTTTAATTTGATTCTTTCCATGATACCCAATATCGGTTCTTCCACATATACTGAATCTAAGCCTGAATCATCAGTGACTTTAAAGGAAAGTGACAATTCCATCTTGCTTTCCAATAGCTGTACTGTTCCGTCTTGTGGTGATACATTTGAAAAATTAGGAGCATTAAAGTCTCCATCCAAATGTAATGTAAGCTCTTTGGTCACAACATTTCCAGAAACATCCTCCAGTGCAAGATTTACTTTATATACATCTTCATTTTTCGTATCCTTTGGTGCCAGAAACTCATAAGCCAACTCATATTCTGTAACTAAAGTATCTGTCGGGAATACAATTTCCTTATCCAGATAAAATTCTGGAATTACAATTTTCAAAGACTTAAGGCCTAAATCATCTTTTAAATCAGCCTTAATCACAAACTTTCTGTTGGGATTAGAATACAATTCATCACGCAACACTTTTATTTCCGGGGCATCAGATGTAGGATAGGAGATACCCTCATCGTCCGAACATCCCATAAAGCAAAGCAGCATTAATAATGCTGATAATCTAAATAAACTTTTCATAATATTAATATTGTTGTTAACTAATAGTTTATTTCTGAGTGAATTACTGTACAGGGAAATGTGTCAATTCTGGCACATCCCCGTACAATAAGATCAATCACATCCTGAACACTTGTTTATTCACATCAAGTCTTTTCACCTTTTCATAATATTCTTCTGCTAGTTCTTCCTTTCCTAATCCGCTGTAACCTAATGCCATTACATAATAGCAGTGTATTTGGTTACGGATATTCAGATTGTCTTCCCATATGGCAAGCTCCGGCAATGATACTGCGAAGTAATCAATTTTACAGTCATCGAAGAGGTGCTTTTTACCGTGGTCGATTAACTTGTTGAAGCGGCTTCTGGCTTTATTCTCTTCTCCTAATGCTCTCCAAGCAAGTCCTTGATAGAATATCTTGTCAGGTTGCTGGTCATTATAGTAGAATGCTTGCTGGGGTTCTGTGGAACCTTGGGTTGCTTTCATTAAATACTTGGTTGACTCGGCATCATTACCCAGCTTCTGATAAGCTATTCCCTTGTAATAATCGACTTCATTTTCTTCAGCATTACTCAGTTTACCTTCTCCCAAGTTATGCGGATAGAATTCTGTCTCTTTTAAAAGTGCAACAGCTTCTGAATATCGATTCTCTTTAATCGCCTTTTTAGCTAATTCTACCCGACAGAGTATGTATTGCCCTGTCACTTTGCCTTCACCACCTTCCCATGGGTGGAATTTTCGATTGGATATCAGATCTTTTGCTTTTTCATAATCACCTAAAAGATTGTAGAGTGTTATCCGTTCGATACATAAGTCGTCTCGTTGTTCTACCAGATCCAGATGTTCTTCCAGGAGTGCCAGACGTTCTACATGTGCCCTTCCCATCTTCTTATATAATTGGTCTAGTTCCATAAATATGCGGGAGTCTGTTTTATCCAGTTCGAAAGCCTTTTCCAATAGCTGTCGTGCTTCTTCTTTCTTATTCCTTTTATTGTAATAGGCCAGTGAAAGATTACGCAAAGCAGTGGGGAACTGATTGTTTATTTCTACAGATTTCTCCCAGCAACTGATTGCTTCCTCATAACGACGATGTGCATACCAGAAATTACCCAGATAATAAGGAGCCTTATAATCAGCAGGATTCATTCTCATAGCATCTGTCAGTACATTGATTTCATCGATTCTGTTGGGGAAGCACTTATCAGGAGATAGACTTTGTGCTTTCTGATACCACTGTCGGGCTACTTCCTCGTTTCCAGACCTTGATGCAAAGTATCCTAACATATAAGCTGCCATAGGATAGACATCAGTTCGTCCTTCCATATAGATATGCATAATTTGGGATGCTTCTTCATACATTCCTGCGGAGGCAAAATCAAATGCATACTCGATATAGTTGTGTACGCTACCATTGAGCATACTTGTCATTTCCTGTAACTCAGTAAGATTATTCCCAATAAAATATTTCTCAAACCGGCATCCTAGGTTAAACTTATCAATAGTCAATGACTCTTCGATAAACTTCAGGGCTTTTTCAGTTTCTCCGGAATGTCTCAGGATGGAGGCTTTCAACTGGCGTGCTTTATGGTTATGCCAATTGTGGATAAGGGCCAGGTCGACATGTTCCAGAGCGGCATTCCAATCTTTTCTGATACTGTCTATCTGAGCCACACCGAAGTATCCGGCATCTCTCCAGGCTGCATTCCAGGTGGCTTTGTAATAGGCACTATATGCTTCATCATACTTACCCTGCATTTTCAGGCTCCATCCTAAGTTATAATAAGGTTCTCCATCATATGGATTAGGATTGCGCTCTGTCAGTGTCTTTATTGCTGTATGGAAATACTGTTCAGCTTCTTCAAATTTGCCCCGGCGCATATTCAGTAAGCCTACGGCATTATTACAACGTATATCACCCGGTTCTCTTTCCAGTGCTTCCATATAGTAAGCCATTGGATCATACGTTGCATGTCGGTATTGCTCTAGATGTAGCCCGGTCAGGAAGAGTTGCTCAATAGAAGCTATCTCTTTAGGCTGTTTGGCAGCTTTAGCCGGATCCGGGGTCGGTTTAATTTCAGGTTTATCAGCTTTATACTCTAAAAGTAATTTGCCATTATTATCATATAAAGATAGGATCAAATTTTCCGGCAGTTGCTCCGCTATGTTTACCTGGCTTTTGAAAATATTTTCCGGTGAAAGTATGGTTACTTTATCAAACAGGATTTTTCCTGTTATGTCTCTCAATTCTACTTTGATATTTTCTTGTCTGCCGGTTGCATATACGATGATATGGGCGGTATTTTCTGCTACATCCAGATTCAGAATGAAATCTTTGGTCGCATTTTTTACATATCCCACTTCACTATATGGCAGGAAGTATTGCTTCCATGACTTTTCCTCATAAGGTTGTAACCATGTGAAATCAGGTTGGTTATCTGTATAAACACCTGTCATCAATTCTATGTAAGGACCATCTTCATCGGTAAGGTTTCTGTCCCATGCAATACCAAAATCACCATTTCCCCAAGTCCATTGTTTCTTTCCCGGTGAGAGGTGATGATCGGCTACATGTAATAGTCCTGCCTGTACATGCTCTTCGTAGCCACCTACAAAGTCATAACGTGACTTTATGGCCATGTACGAAGTGGGGACAGGGATATTCTTATATTTGGAAATATCGACACCTTCCGAATAGTCCTGTTTGTAATATATGCCTGTAGCTATGGGAAAATTGGATACATCTCTTTTTCCATGATCGAAAACAGCATGTACATCGGGTGGAAAAACCGAGTGGTAGTGGTCGTTCACAACAACGGCAGGGTTCGCCCACCAAAGGAAAGTTTGGGGGAACGGAGTTCGGTTATAGACTTTCACATTAATTTCCAGATAAGCTTTGTCCGGATGAAGTGTAAATCCCTGCATTCCTTTCGTATTGAACATACGCTCTACTTCATTGCACCAGACCGTTTTACTACCGTCTGCATTTTCTTCAATCATACAGTCGGTAGGTAAGTATGTACTTGGACGATGATGCTGAGGCCAGTTGAATTCAATTCCGCCTGATATCCAAGGACCGGTCAAACCTACTAAAGCTGGTTTAATGACTTGGTTGTAGTAGACAAAGTGACGTTTCTTCACTTTGTCATAAGCCATTTGTACTCGCCCTCCCAATTCCGGCAAGATCATAATTTTAAGGTATTCGTTCTCGAGGAAGTAGGCCTGATAGTCTTTTTCTTTTTTCTCGTCGCATATCTTTTCTACGACAGGATAAGGGTAAACTACTCCTGAACTTCCTTGATAAACGCGCTTTTCCAGAAAGATGGGATTTTTTTCTTCCTCTCCGATTTCATAAGTTGGAAGTTTGATTGTTTCTTTCCAAACTTTTACAATTCCTTTTTCTGAGAGGGTCGGTTTAATTAAATATTCTGTAATTTTCTCCATAAGGTATTTATTGTTTTTTTAGACAATAAGGGTAAGTTAAGCGATGATTTCTTGTCATCGTTTAAGTAAGATTTAATTCAATAAGTGATATGCTGTTTTTAACTAGTTAATTCTTTCTCAATGCTTTCCAGTGATTTTCCTTTTGTTTCGGGTAATTTGATTTTAATGAACACAAATCCGAGAATACATATGATTCCGTATAACCAGAAAGTACCATAGGCACCTAATCCGGAATTTAATAAAGGGAATGTATATGTCAGTACAAAACAAGCTACCCAAAGAGAGAAGGTGGATACTGCCATTGCCATACCACGGATACGGTTTGGGAAAATCTCAGATAATACGACCCACGTAACGGGAGCAAGTGTCATTGCATAGCATGCTATGGCTAATACAACCATAATTAGTACAGCCATCCCGGTTATATTGAGGTAGTAACATATGCCCATGATGATATAAATGATGGCAAGCCCTGAAGCTCCGAATAACATAAGGGAGCGTCTTCCCAACTTATCTACAGTGTACATACCTACAAAGGTGAATATTACGTTCGTCACGCCTGTTACTACAATATTGAATAGGATATCAGAAACACCATAACCTGCAGCTGCAAAGATTTCCTGGGCATAGTTGAATACTACGTTCAGTCCGCACCATTGCTGGAAGGCTGCAATAACTATACCTATTAACAATATTCCCGGTATCTTGCCTTGAAAAAGCATGCGGATATTTAACTTTTCTTTAGTGGCACTTATAACTGTTTTAATGCTTTCAATTTCTTTTTTGGCATATTCTTTTCCACCTATGTGGCTTAGAATATTTTCAGCTTTACCGTATTGTAATTTTGTAGCCAGCCAACGAGGGCTTTCGGGAATGAAGAATATAAGGATAAAGAAGAGTGCTGAAGGTACTACTTCTGCCCAGAACATCCAACGCCATCCCATTTGTCCATTCCATGTTTCCAGAATGTTTTCGCCGGGAACTACCGGTTCGGCGATCAACCAGTTGACGAACTGGGCTGCCAGAATACCTAATACGATTGTCAATTGATTGATCGATACGAACTTCCCTCGTACATGGCTGGGTGATACTTCGGCTATATACATGGGAGATAAGTTGGAAGCAATGCCGATGCCAATGCCACCGAATATGCGGTAAAAGATAAACCAATTGAGGTCATTGACAGCTCCTGTACCTATTGCAGAAACGGTAAAAGTGATAGCTGCTATTATCATCAAAGGTTTGCGCCCATATTTATCAGATAAGCTACCTGCGATTGTTACCCCTATTAAACAGCCAAGAATGGCACTACCCATGACCCATCCCTGCATACCGGGAGAATTCTCAATTGCAAAGAAGATTTCATAGAATGGTTTGGCACCTCCAATGACTACCCAATCGTATCCGAAGAGTAGCCCTCCCATGGCAGATACCAGCGAAATAAGTAACAAGTAAAAATTGTTGCTAAATGATTTTGTTTTCATGATATACGATTTATTGTATGGCAAATGTATGCCATAAAACTTAATAAAAAAATGCAGATTGTTATCAATTTAATGTATAATCTTATTATATTTATGGCTGTAAATGCTTGAATATGTTGACTGAACAAAGATTCATGTAAAATACTATGATATATATGTAAAATACTACCAAAATCAGATACCATGGAAAAGGTTGCAGAAGGTTTTAAAGGAGAGAAGGCTATCGTTACACCTTATAATATACGTAACCTTCAACGAGAGAATAATATTACAAAACAATTATTCGTCAGTCACATCGGATATTATCCTCATGCAGAAAATCATTTCAGGGAAAGGGAAAAGGGGACTAACGAGAATGTCTTTATATATTGTGAGAGTGGTTGCGGTTGGGTTAGTTATAAAGGTGAAAAGTATATCCTGACTAAAAATCAAGCTTTTATATTACCGGCTAATGAGCAACATGCATATGGAGCGGACGAAGTGAATCCCTGGAGTATCTATTGGCTGCATTTCTGTGGCGAGGGTGTGGCTATGTTCTCCTCTATAATAGGTAAGACTATATCTTTGGAGGAGTCGGATAAGAGCCGTTATGATGATCGCTTTCAACTATTTGAAGAAATGTATCAGAACCTGGAAATGGGATATAGTCCTGAAAACCTGGAATATGTTAGTTTTTGCCTGATGCATTTTTTGGCTTCTTTGAAATATATTAATCAGTTCAGAGAAATAAAGAAGGTGAGAGAAACGGATTTTGTACAGAAGAGTATCTCCTTTATGAAGGAGAATATGGAGAATAAGATTACGCTGGAGGATATAGCTCAGCATGTGGGCTATTCCGCATCTCATTTCAGTGCATTGTTTTCGGAGAGAACTTCTTATGCTCCAATGGAATATTATAACCAATTAAAAATTCAACGTGCTTGTTCGTTTTTGCAATTCTCTGATCTAAAGATCAAAGAGATTGCTTTCCGTTTAGGGTATTACGATCAATTCCATTTCTCGAAAGCTTTTAATAAAGAGATGGAAATTACTCCCAAAGAATATAGGAGGAGATATAAATAACTTCAGATATAATGTGAAATGCCCCCTAAAAGTCTGTAGCAAACTTTTAGGGGGCATTTTTTAATAAAGAAAAATTAGTTTTGCTAAGCTTTAGCTTTTGGGAGAACTCAGCTTCTTTCTATATACAATCACCATTATCATAATACCTATCACCATCAGAGCCAGTGCTGCATAAGCGATGCCTTCTGTTACATGCAAGCTCTTCGGATCAAAACGCATTTCGATGGTATGCTTTCCGGCAGGGACGTACATAGAACGTAAGATATAGTCTGCGCGGGCAATGTCGGCAGGCTCTCCGTCAATGGTGGCTATCCAGCCATCCGGGTAATAGATTTCGGAGAATACGATGACGCCGTCTTTAGAGTTATTCGTTTCATAAATCAGACGGTTCGGTTCGTAACTTGTCAGACGCACGCTGGAAAGACTGTCTTTATGGGCAGTGGTAATGCCTTTCAGAATATCTTTGAAACGAGCATCTACTACGGCTGTCTCTGTTGGCAATATGGTGTTCAGGGCATCAATTTCCTGGTTGGCATTGTCCACGTACTCCACATTGTTGACGAACCATGCATTGCCGTAAGCGTATGGATTCTCGATAGGAACTGTCTGTTCTTGTCCGGCAGGGAGGATGAAATACTTCGTGTTCAGCATATTCAGAACGCGGAACTTGGAAGCATCCACACTGTCCATCTCACCACCTGCGGTAGCGATAGCCCGATAGGCGGCCTGCATTTCGGGGGAAATATGACGATCTATCATTTCCTGATAACGTCTCAGTTTGGCTGCATGATATCCACCTACGCTCTTGTGCCAGTAAGAAGTTTTATTCTCGCTGAATGCATCTCCGGAAAAGCTCAATACGCGGTAATTCGGGTCAGTGTCTTGGAGGATGATTTCATCAGCTTGCGTTTTCTTAAAGGTGTTAACCTGGGCAGAACGGGGGACGAATTGGTCATCGTGCAGATAACGCTTGTTGACACTCCACATATCTACTACACAGAGAATAGCGATGCCGGCAATTACGAATGACTTTCTTAGTTTTCCGCTATAGTAAAGCCACAGCAACATGCAGCCAATTACAATGATAATGAAGCTACGTAGTGCGTCGGCGCTTACCATTGCAGCACGCATTTCTGCCAGATTGGAAAGGATACCGGATAGCTCGTTTGCAGGAATCATTTGCTGATTGACTGCATTCTGCAACATCTGCGCTTCCTGTGCGGGGACGAAAGTTGAACTGAAAGCTCCTGGAATCACGGCTAATATCAAAGCTACACCGGCAGTCAGTGCCAGACTGATACCAACAAACTTTATCTTCTTTTTCAATACCTCCGGTTCGTCCAGAATCTTTTTCAGAGCAAAGATAGCCAGTAGTGGAATTGTAAATTCAGCAATAACGAGGATAGATGATACTGCACGGAATTTACTATACATGGGTATATAATCAATGAAGAAATCTGTCAGTGGCATGAAGTTCTTACCCCATGAAAGAACAATGGAGAAGAATGTGGCTCCGATTAATGCCCATTTCAATGGACCTTTGACGATGAAGCAGCCTAGAATGAAAAGGAATAGTACAAAAGCACCTACATATACAGGACCTGACGTCATAGGCTGGTTACCAAAGTATTGGGACAGTTGCTGGTAGAGTCCGGCATAGGTCGGATTGGCTTTTTCCATGGCTGTTTCATTCAGGGCGAGGGGAACGGAAGCACCACCTTTAAAGTTGGGTACTAATAAGGTCCAGGTTTCGCCGATACCATAACTCCATTGGGTGATATAGTCACGGTCCAGTCCGCTACTGGTCTGTTTGGCGGCGTCACCGGTTTCTACGAGCTCGCTTTTGCCGCGCATGGTTTCTTTGCTGTATTCATAAGTGTGATACAGGTTCGACAGATTGACGGATATACCAATCAGCGCAGCTACAACAAGCACACCGCTTGCCTTGAAGAATTGCGGTAAGGTCTTGTTGCGCCATGCATCTTCAAAGTAGGCTCCTACAATGAAGAGGATGACAAATAGGAAGTAATAACTCATCTGTACATGGTTCGACAGAATTTGCAGGGCAATGAACAGTGCTGTAATAATGCCTCCTGCCAGATATTTACCCCGGTAAGCCAGTACGATACCTGCTATTGTAGGTGGTATATAAGCCAGCGTGATAAACTTCCAGATGTGTCCGGCAGATATCAGAATGAAGAAGTAGGATGAGAATGCCCACATTAATCCACCTAATCCTGCCAACCATGTAGGTATACCGAATGCACGCAACAAGATGAAAAAGCCCAGCATCAGGATAAATGTCAGGTTGACATACGTAGGCAAAAATAGTTGGTAGACCTTCTGTACCCAGGTCAACGGTTGGGTTGACTCGTAGCTGGGGGCTATCTGATAAGTCGGCATACCACCGAACAGAGAGTTAGTCCAGCGTGTATACTCACCAGTTTCTTCGCGATATTGAGTCGCTTCTTGTCCGGCACCTGCACCGGCAGCCGTGTCATGTTGAAAAAGAATGCGGTTTTCTATATCCGCCGGGAAGAAATAGGCGAATGAAAGTACTGCAAACATAAAGATGACCAGGAGGTCAGGGAGGAGCTTTTTCATAAAAACGGAGTTTTTATGAAGTTGAGAGTTGAGAGTTTACTGCACTATAATGCTGCATAGTAACTCTCAACTCTCAACTTCGTTAATAACGATAGTGTTCGGCCTTATACGGTCCGTCTACATTCACGCCTATATAGGCAGCTTGTTCGGGAGTAAGCTTTGTTAGTTTTACACCGATTTTCTCAAGGTGCAGGCGTGCTACTTCTTCATCGAGGTGCTTAGGCAGGCGGTAAACACCGGTTTCGTATTTCTTGTTGAACAACTCAATCTGAGCCAATGTCTGGTTAGTGAATGAGTTACTCATAACGAATGACGGATGTCCGGTGGCACAACCCAAGTTTACCAGACGACCATCAGCTAACAGAATAATGCTGTGTCCGTCAGGGAAATAATAGCGGTCTACCTGTGGCTTGATGTTAACGCATTTGATACCAGGATAATGTTTAAGAGCATCCACCTGGATTTCATTGTCGAAGTGACCGATGTTGCAGACAATAGCTTGGTCCTTCATCTGCGTCATGTGGTCGATACGGATAATGTCGATGTTGCCTGTTGTGGTAACAAAGATATTGCCTTGTGTGCAGGCTTCTTCCATGGTTACTACCTCAAAGCCTTCCATAGCGGCTTGCAGAGCACAAATCGGGTCTACTTCCGTAACCAGTACTCGGGCACCGTATGAACGCATGGAATGTGAACACCCCTTACCTACATCACCATATCCGCAGACTACCACTACCTTACCGGCAATCATTACATCCGTAGCACGCTTGATACCATCGGCTAAAGATTCGCGGCAGCCGTAAAGGTTATCGAATTTGGATTTCGTTACAGAGTCGTTTACATTGAATGCCGGGAACAGCAATTTACCTTCTTCCTGCATCTGATACAGACGATGTACGCCTGTAGTCGTTTCTTCAGAAACACCACGTACTTCGGCTGCTACACGTTGCCAGCGAGTAGGATCTGCAGCCAGTACGCACTTCAGAATTGCATTCAGTTCTATTTCATCTTCTGCATGGACTTCTTTGTCCAGGATAGAAGCATTGCTTTCGGCTTCATATCCCACATGTATCATCATGGTAGCGTCACCGCCATCGTCAACGATTACCGTAGGACCTTTACCGCCGGGGAAGTTCAGTGCCTGAAGCGTACACCACCAGTAGTCGGCCAACGTTTCGCCTTTCCAGGCAAATACAGGTACTCCACTTGCGGCAATAGCAGCTGCGGCATGGTCTTGAGTCGAATATATGTTGCATGAGCACCAGCGTACTTCGGCACCCAGTGCCACGAGGGTTTCAATCAGTACCGCTGTCTGGATGGTCATGTGCAGAGAACCCATGATACGAGCGCCTTTCAACGGTTTTGTTTCTCCATACTTTTCGCGAAGAGCCATAAGGCCGGGCATTTCTTGTTCTGCCAGATCGATTTCCTTGCGACCGAAGTCGGCAAGCGTAATGTCTGCCACCTTGTAGGGCAGAGTAGAGAATAATTCTTTAGACATATCTATCAATGATTTAAAATAAAAAGTGATGCAAAGATAGAACATTCTGATTAGTAGGACAAAAGCTATTGGTTTTTTTTAAATAAAAGCCTGCAATATGTGTTGATATAATTGAAAAGATATGCTATATTTGCTCCCCGAAAATGACACTCTACAACATATCTGCCTTGAAATGAGGGATTATAAAGATAAAACGAAAGAAGAACTGCTGGAGATAATCCGGGAACTGGAAGAACAGCTGGCAAGCCGCTCCCTGCCGACCGATCCTTGTCCGGATGAAGAGCCAGAACGCTTCCGTGAGAAATATGGCAAGGAAATACTGGAGGCTATCCCTGATATGTTGACGGTTTTTGATCGTAATCTGGACTACATAGAACTACTTTCTTCTCCTGATACCAATCACGTGGAAGGTCTGTCCGGTAAAGATAAGTCGCATCCTAACTTGAAGGATATAGTGCCGGAATCAGAATATCGTAAGATTCGTGCTAATATGGAAAAGGTGGTGCGTACCGGTTTCCCCAGTATAGGGGAGCATTCGTTACAGTTTGAAGGTGAGACGCATCATTACGAGAATCTGGTATGTCCATTGGGAGATAAATACTTGTTGTGTATGTGCCGGGACGTGACGAGTCGGGAAAATGCACAGCGTGAGTTAGCTGCTGCCCGTGTAAAAGCTGAAGAATCCGACCGCTTGAAATCGGCATTCCTTGCAAATATGAGTCATGAGATCCGCACGCCTCTGAATGCGATTGTAGGATTCTCAAGATTGGTTATTGATCCGGGGCATGATGGAGACAAGGATGATTACTGCAACATTATCGAGCAGAACTCGGAATTACTGTTGTGTCTGTTTAATGATATTCTGGACTTGTCTGCTATGGAGGCGGGTTCTTTGAGGTTTGTTAAGGAGAAAGTAAATGTGTATGCAGCCTGTCTTGAAGAATATGAAAGGCACCGGATGAAAGTTAATAAGGGTGTGAAACTGACGCTGGATGATGTTGACAAGAATCTATATGTTATCGGAGATAGGATGCGAATCATGCAGGTGCTGATGAACCTGTTAAGTAATGCAGCTAAATTTACTCCGTCCGGAGAGATTCATTTCGGTTATCAGCTTCGGGGAAATGTCGTACAATTCTATGTCAAAGATACGGGTATCGGTATTCCGACCAATCGGGTGGCTAAGATATTTGAACGTTTCGGTAAGATTAATAACTTTGCGCAAGGAACCGGACTGGGATTGACGGTTTCCCGTATGCTGGTGGAACGGATGGGTGGACGTATTTGGGTACGTTCAGGAGAAGGAATAGGGACGACGTTCTACTTTACGCTGCCGATGACTTAAAGATATTATGAACCAAAGAACCTGCTCTCTTTCATACTTTAGAGAGCAGGTTCTTTGTTCTTTGAAGGGCTGCCAGAGATTAAAATCAGATGATCTCTATCCCCTGTTCCTTACAAAGCTGTAGCCCTACATCTTTCAGTTTGAATTTCTGTATCTTACCGCTGCCCGTCATAGGGAATTCGTCAATAAAGAATACATATTTCGGTATCTTGTAACGTGAAATCTTACCGGTGCAGAAGTCACGTACATCTGATTCGTGTATATCCGCTCCTTCCTTCAATATAATGAAAGCACCTACTTCTTCGCCATATTTCTTCGATGGAATGCCTGCCACTTGCACATCCTTCACACCTTCCAGTTTGTAGAGGAACTCTTCAATCTCTCGCGGATAGATATTTTCGCCACCACGGATAATCATATCTTTGATGCGTCCGGTGATGCGGTAATTGCCGTCTTCATCTTTCACGCCAAGGTCACCGGAGTGAAGGAAACCGTTCTTGTCGATTACTTCGGCTGTGGCTTGCGGATTCTTATAGTAACCCTTCATGTTGTTATAGCCCCGGTTGCACATTTCGCCTTGCACGCCCACCGGACATTCTTCTCCGGTTTCGGGATCAATCACCATGACTTCTGTGTGTTCGAAATCGTGTCCTACGGTATTGCAACGAACATCAAACGGGTCGTCAATGCGTGAAGCTGTCATGCCCGGCGATGTTTCTGTCAGACCATACACACTCGTAACTTTCATATACATCTTTTCTTCCACCTGCTTCATCAATTCCACCGGACAGAGTGAGCCGGCCATGATGCCGGTGCGCAGGCTGGACATGTCGAACATATCGAACATCGGATGGTGCAACTCGGCAATGAACATCGTGGGTACACCGTACAGAGCCGTGCAACGTTCCTTATGTATGGAGGCGAGAACTACCAGTGGGTTGAAGCGTTCCACCATTACTTCCGTACAGCCATGTGTCAGACAGTTCATGGTGGCAAGTACTACACCGAAGCAGTGGAAGAGGGGGACACAAACGCATAACTTATCGTCGCTGGTGAACTTCATGTGTTCTCCTGTCAGATAGCCGTTGTTAGCTATGTTATAGTGGGTGAGCATAACACCTTTCGGGAATCCGGTGGTGCCGGATGTGTATTGCATATTCACTACATCATGACAGGTTACCTGACTTTTTAGATTATTCAGACATTCGTCTTCCACATTGTTACCCAATAAGAGGATTTCGGCTGTATTGTACATACCGCGATGTTTCTCCTGGCCTACATAAACAACGTTGCGCATGTGCGGGAAACGTTGGCTCTTCAGATGTCCGCGTTCGCAGGTTTTCAGTTCCGGCAGCATGGTGTAAGTCATTTGCACGAAGTCGCTGTCTTTTTCACCATTCACAATGCAAAGGGTGTGCATATCTGAGTTTTCGCACAAGTATTCCAGTTCTGCCTGTTTATAGTTGGTGTTTACGGTGACATAGACGGCACCTATTTTGGCACAGGCATACAAAAGAGTAAGCCAGTCGGGTACATTAGCGGCCCATATACCCACATGGGTGCCGCGTTCCACTCCTATAGAAATTAGTCCTTTTGCCATGTCGTCTACCCGGCGGTTGAACTGGCTCCAAGTGAAGCGCAGGTTACGGTCGGAATAAACGATATATTCTTTGTCGGGCGTGGTTTCTGCCCAGTGCTCCAGCCATTGGCCGAGCGTTCTTTCGTATAACATGAAAATAGTGATTAGGTGTTTAGTGATAAATGATTAGTACTGGGATAATTAGTGTCAGGTTAGTGATAGGCACAATGCTTGTCACTAACCACTGATCATTTATCACTAAATGGGTGTATAGATTACTGCAAGAATTTTGGCTGCCTGTCCTTCGTAAGCATGCACGTGGTGGGGAACGATGGAGTCGTAATAGATGCTATCTCCTTCTTCAAGCAGATAAGTATTTTTGCCGTAACTTATTTCCATGATACCTTCCATGACCATTATAAACTCTTCACCTTCGTGAGAGGAGAGTACGAAATCACTGTCTTCCGTAGCAGCTACATCGATAATAAACGGCTCCATGTGGCGGTCCGCTTTCGACTTGGACAGGGAATGATATTCCATGTGCTTACGGCTCTGGATAGCATTATTGGAGAAGCTGATGCTGTCTTTGGCTTCCGTCTTGCGGCAAATGGCCGGACCCGTTTCATCCTGATCGTCAAGGAAAGTTCCTAGGCGTACACCCAGAACACGTGCTATTTTGATAAGTGGAGCCAGTGATGGCAAGTCAATGTTATTTTCAATGCGTTCAATCTGTTCTACGGCTAAACCGGAACGTTCAGCCAATTGCTCAATGCTGATTGACTGGCTTTCACGGAGTGACTTTATCTTTTCTCCGACAATCTTGCTTGTATCCATAATTGATAATGTTTTTCGCCTATTAGGTTATAAATTGTATTGTTAAGGCACAAAAATAAAACAAACTTTTACTTGGTGCAACAATCCGTGCGGAAAAAAAGAAGCTTTTATTGATTTTATCAGTTTACGATTCTATTAACAAGACTACCTTCTGTTTGCGGATTCGCCTGGAATACATACATTGAAAGATTTTTTTGTAAGTATGACTCGCTTCAACGGAAATTTTGGCGATGCTTTACCTTATTGTCTTTTTGACATTTTGTATTTTTTATCTGCTGAGGATGCGTTATATTCGTCCGGACACTCATAAATACAAAAGTATTCAAATTAAAATCTGCAAGGGATAGACTATTAGCGTGGTATCGAAATATTTACATTTTATTTAGATTGAAATCTTCCTTAAAAGTGTACTAATAGGTACGGAACCTGACATAAATAAGTGTATTCTCTGTAAATAGTAACCCTTTTCTCCATAAGTAGTAACCCTTTTGTCTCTAAGTAGTAATGATATCACCTCTAAGTAGTAACCCTTTTCTGCATAAGAAGCATAGATAAGTGAAAGAATATGCAAATATAGCGTATTCTTATTCTTTATCTATCCATAAAACATTCTGGATTGTGACTTTTTAAAAAGGTGTATGTTGTAGAAATGGCGAATATAGAATCATTTTGGTGATAAAGTTCCCGTATATCTATGATTATGGCAACAGTTACTTTTGCCCGATTTATCATTTACTTATCCGCGCTCCGTTTATTTTAATTTCAGTATTAGGAAATAACTCTTTTATGCGCTCTATTCCTTTTCCTGCAATCTTTCCGGATAATTCTAATTTCCCGATTTTCACTTCTGAGAGTTCATTGGGGATATCAATCTCATTCGTGAATTCTATTTTCAAGCTCTTAATCTCTTTCAGTTCCAACAGAACGGGAGGGAATTCTTTTACTTTGATTGATATACCACTGCCAATGCCTTCCTCTTGGGCTTCTACTCTTAATTTGCTTAACAGTCCTTTATTCCCAATATCTTTTTTTCTAATCATCCAGCTGATCTGAGGTCTTAGGGCAAAGTTATCTTTGTTCTGTTGCAAGCCAATGAAGCCGGACCATAGTTCTAATGGCGTTTCTATAATCGTATCGTTGCGTACTTCCAGATATTTCAAGTCAACTTTCACAATCTCATCGGGCAGACTGTTACCGCCTTCAAGCAGCTTCAGGTTGTTTCTTCTTCCATTTTTGTCGTACGGGAAGAATTTTACGATCCATCCGTCAATGATGTCGGGGGCTCCGTATTTCTTTTGTGAGTGATACTTGAACATATTACGCCAGAAGTCTTTGTTTACTTCACCTTTTGATGCTTTTACGAACTCCTCCAAAAGAGGTTCCAGTTCTGAAATCCACCATTCAAGTTTATATTCCTTCAATCTCCGGGCTTTGTCTAAAACCTTTTCCCAATCTTCCGGGGTCCCTTCAAGTGTTATTTCCGGGATTCCGCAAACGATATACATCACGATAAATTCAAAATAGGGTTTCATAGCTTCCATGATTGTTATTTCGGAAGCTACCTTTTCCAGAGAAGTGGTTGTAGAAAAATTGCAGGTAAGTGTTTCAACTAAGTTGCTTCCTGTATGATTACTTATCTGGTTGGTAAATTGGGGAAAAATCTCTTCCCATGAAAGGGTAGGGTCTTCCAGTTTCTTATTTGCTTTGACGATTAAAGATTGCTTTCCGGAAAAGTCGACAAAAAGATCTCTCATAGATTCTTGGTTTGCATTTACGTGTCGTGCAAATCCCTGGTTGATTAGCAGCCAGATCATGTCGGGAGATAAAACAAACGGTCTGTGATTGGCATAGGCCTGATACATACCGTAGAAGAAGGAATTATAGTTGTAGTTTACTAAACTGTCAGGCGCTTCGCTTTTGGCGATAATATTGAAAGGAACATTTATATTCTTTTCTTTTATTTCGTAAGGGTATATTTTAAGGTCGGACAGTATAAGACCTTTATAAATATCTTCATAAGATTTTATGAAAAGCAACTTCTCAGGCTTTGAGAGGTTTTCAACTTTGAACGTGGTCCCGTTTTGAGCGAATGTCGAAATGTAACCAACCATTAATAAGCAAAACAGTGTATTTCTCATAGTGCTGACTTTGTTGTTTATACATTGAAATCTTCAGGAAACAAATATAGCAATAAATGGTGGATAGAAGGAAACAAAAAAGGGAAGCTTTTTAACGGCTTCCCTTTTTAATGCTTTTGCTGCAAGTAACGGATTACTTACGCAGACCGAGCTCTTTAATGATGGCACGATATCTGGTGATGTCGCGATCCTTCAGGTAGTTCAGCAACGCACGGCGTTTTCCTACCAACATTGTCAAGGCTCTTTCAGTACTATAATCTTTTCTGTTGAGCTTAAGGTGCTCAGTCAGGTGGGAAATACGGTATGAAAACAAAGCTATCTGGGCCTCAGCTGAGCCAGTATCAGTGTTAGACTTTCCGTACTTGCCAAAGATTTCTTGCTTTTTAGCAGCGTCTAAATACATAACTTTTAATTAAATTGATATATAAATTTTCTCTTACGAGGCTGCAAAGATAGAGATAATCTTTTATACTGCAATGATATTCAATGAAATTTTTCTCTTGCTGCAACTATATCTAATGCAAAATTCGTACCTTTGCACCCAAATATATAGGTATTGTATGCAAAATATTAGAAACATTGCAATCATTGCCCATGTTGACCATGGGAAAACGACGCTTGTCGATAAGATGCTCTTGGCGGGAAATCTGTTCCGCAGCAACCAGAGCACAGGTGAATTAATGCTGGATAACAACGACTTGGAACGTGAACGAGGGATAACTATCCTTTCTAAAAACGTTTCTATCAATTACAAAGGAACTAAAATCAATATCATTGATACTCCGGGACACAGTGACTTCGGAGGTGAAGTGGAGCGTGTATTGAACATGGCAGACGGATGTATCCTGTTGGTGGATGCTTTCGAAGGTCCGATGCCCCAGACACGTTTCGTGTTGCAGAAAGCTCTGCAGATTGGTCTGAAACCCATCGTTGTGGTGAACAAGGTAGACAAACCGAACTGTCGTCCGGAAGAAGTATATGAAATGGTGTTCGACCTGATGTTCAGCCTTGAAGCTACGGAAGATCAGTTGGACTTCCCCGTTATTTATGGTTCTGCGAAGAACAACTGGATGAGTACGGACTGGAAGACTCCTACTGATAATATCTTCGCATTACTGGACTGTATTGTAGAGAATATACCGGCTCCCACGCAGTTGGAAGGTACTCCGCAGATGTTGGTGACTTCTTTGGATTATTCTTCTTATACCGGACGTATTGCCGTAGGTCGTGTACATCGTGGTACGCTTAGAGAGGGGATGAATGTATCTTTGGCTAAGCGCGACGGAAGTTTTGTGAAATCAAAAATCAAGGAACTGCATACATTTGAAGGTATGGGACGCGCGAAGGTATCGGAAGTTTCTTCCGGTGACATCTGTGCGTTGGTAGGTATCGAAGGCTTTGAAATCGGTGATACGATCTGTGACTTTGAAAATCCGGAAGCATTGCCGCCTATCGCTATTGACGAACCGACTATGAGTATGTTGTTCGCCATTAATGATTCTCCTTTCTTCGGTCGTGATGGTAAGTTTGTGACTTCTCGTCATATCCATGACCGTTTGATGAAGGAATTGGATAAGAACCTTGCCTTACGCGTACGTAAAAGTGAAGAAGATGGTAAATGGGTAGTTTCCGGTCGTGGTGTACTTCATCTTTCTGTATTGATTGAAACCATGCGTCGCGAAGGTTATGAGCTTCAGGTTGGTCAGCCGCAGGTTATCTTCAAGGAGATTGACGGTGTGAAGTGTGAGCCGATTGAAGAACTGACAGTAAATGTTCCCGAAGAATATTCCAGCAAGATAATTGATATGGTAACCCGTCGTAAGGGTGAGATGGTGAAGATGGAGAGTGCAGGCGAACGTGTAAACCTGGAATTCAATATGCCTTCGCGTGGTATCATCGGTTTGCGTACGAATGTACTGACTGCTTCTGCCGGTGAAGCTATCATGGCACACCGTTTCAAAGAATACCAACCGCACAAAGGTGAAATCGAACGTCGTACCAACGGCTCTATGATTGCAATGGAAACGGGAACAGCTTTTGCTTATGCCATTGATAAATTGCAGGATCGTGGTAAGTTCTTTATTTTCCCACAGGAGGACGTGTATGCCGGACAGGTGGTAGGTGAACACTCCCATGATAACGACCTCGTGATTAATGTTACGAAATCCAAGAAGTTGACGAATATGCGTGCTTCCGGTTCGGATGATAAAGTTCGTCTGATTCCGCCTGTACAGTTCTCTTTGGAAGAGGCTTTGGAATATATCAAGGAAGATGAGTACGTAGAGGTTACACCGAAGGCAATGCGTATGCGTAAAGTGATTCTGGACGAGATAGAACGTAAACGTGCGAATAAGAATTAAAGAATAGTGGAGATGAGTTTAACTCATCAAATCTAACGAAAAAAGTAAAGGTGGGCTTTCAAATCGAATGCCCACCTTTACTTTTTTATTTTAGTTTCCTCCTTGCCAGGGTAAATCTTCCTGGGCACTGTTTTCCAGTTCGGTTTCTTCTACATGGATGCTGACATTGCTTCCTGTACCAAAATGATCGATATCGGAAATGACAATCGTATGCATATAATTTCTCTTGAAGTTGATGTTATAGTTCAAGATATCCTCGGCTTCTTTTCCTGTCCGGTGCACGGTGACTTTAACACGGGCATTATCGGTCAGAATCTTTCCTGTTTCAACAGGAGTCGTCAAGGTTCTCATGGAAACCATAAGCTCGGGTGATTCTTTCTTATCAGGAGTCAACCATACAGTCGGTGCACCATCTATTTGGATTTCCAGTTTGCAATCAGCTTGTAATCCGTTCTGTTTGAATTGTACACCGAAGTACCGGCGATAAACTTCCAGTGTATTTGTCTGGTCGGGCGCTACGGTCAATTTGTCGATGATACCATGGTATCTTTGAATAAAAGGACGGGTATAATTGCTCTGTCCCTTGGTTCCTATTTTGGAGTTTTCAAGATCGAAAAGATATTCTTGTGTGCCATCCGGTCGTTCGGCTGTAATGAATTTATTCGTGATTGTACCTAACTTTGGATCGTTTCCTTTGCTGAGTGTCAGGGGATAAAGTGTCCCATCTTTAGTCAATAAAGAGTCTTTTCCTTCTTTTATCATCGTACACGAGATGCGGTATTGATATCCGTCGAGGACATTCAACTTCAGATTCCCGGCTTTGATATTGTCAAAGATGCCATAAGCATAAGGCTTTTGAGTGACTGACCCGTTGGGATTCTGTATGAGCATGGCTACATTTATACCGAAAATCTCTTTCGAAGCATCGGCACGGCTCATTGGTTTTTCTGTGAGGGAACACTCGCCACCTATATTAAGGTCCAGCTCAGTGTAAGTAGGCTCTTTCTCTTTATAAACATCTTCTCCTTTAAGGCAAGATTGCAGAATCTGACTCAGGACGACTAATCCCGCTAAAATTAAATGTTTTGTTTTCATATATCTGTTTGTTTGATTATCCAATGTTTTGATGTTCTTCTTCTGTGGGGTCCAAATCGGTGTTATCTCCTTCAAATGAGATAGAAGTATTTTCATCGTAATGCTTATCTATATTTATAATCTTTATCAGATTCTTTTTATTTCGTTGAATAGTAATGGATTGGTTTGAGATAATGCTGGTCCATTCTTCAGCGTTCTTTGGGCGGTAATAGACGTTGATAGGCAGATTTTCTGTGGCGTTGATATTGCCGTTTCCGATGTTGGCGACATTTTGTAGAGAAAATAGCCTCTCTTCCGACATGGAAAGGGAAGTAGTGGCATCGGTACATTCTATGAGAAATGCTTTGGCATTGCTGGTTTCTACTTTGATGGAATCTCCTATAGATAAGTTCTCAGCTGCAAATCGCAGAGTATAATATGCTCTTTTCAGTTCAATAGAAACAAACTTTACCGGACGATTACCTTCGGTTACGGGATCGGCATTGATCAAGTCAAGTGTTGCGCTGCCATAAAAGCGATGTGTGTCCGTAGGACGTTCACTGATCTCATTGGCTTCCAGGTGCATCGCTCCTTTATAAATGTGTTGGTGGAAATTCTGGTTTTCGTTTAGAGGATTGATGGAAATAACCAGCTTATTGGTGACAGCGGCATCTACCCGTTTATCTGTTGTGATAGAAAATGGGAGTCCGAAATATCCATTGTTGTTATAAGGAAGTTCATTCTTTTTCAGGAAGGTGCAGTCGAACCGATAAATATATCCTTCAATCAGTCCGATGCTTATATCTGAAATATCTTCAAAAAGTCCGGTTGCATAAGGCTGAAAGGTAGAACCCTTTTTCCAGAAAACATTCACTGCATAAATTCCGGCTTCCTGAACTGTAGCTCTGCTTAAAGGTTGTGAATCATATTCCAGAGAAGGCCCGATTTGTAGGCCTATCCAGATTTCTTTTCCATTGATATCAAGAGTATTATTCTCATCAGAGCACGATGAGAATAATATCATCCAGATAAGAGCTATAAATAAGCTATGTGTATCTGCTATTTTCATACATTTCAAGTGATTATCCTACAAATGTAGTAAATAATCTTATGCAAATGGAGATGACAATGCAGAATCTTTAATCTATGAATTTAATCTTCTCCGCATTTCTCGGTTTAGCTGCCGGAGTTTCATCCGGATAACCGAATGCGATGCAATAGAGCAACTCATATCCTTCCGGAATATCGAGTCTCTTCAAATATTCTGCTGCATCCGGTGTGGAGTTTATAAATCGTGTCGGTCCTCCTAAGCAACAGGAACCTATACCCATAGACCAAGCTGAGAGAATCATGTTCTCACCCAATAAGCCACAGTCTATCTGTGACAGATCATAAGACTTGTCATTGGCGATAAATACTATTGTAGGAGCATTGCGGAACATATTCTTGAAGTTAGGATCTTCGGCAGCTTTCGGATTCTGTTTCTTGTAAACTTCGGTGATACCATTGATAAAATCCGGATTATCCACTACTCGGATTGCCCAGGACTGCTTGTTCTGACCGTTGGGGGCATTGATACCGCAGTTCAGTATAATCTGCATAGTATCGCGGTTCACTGCTTGCGGCTTGTATTTACGAATACTGCGGCGTGACATCATATTCTCAATTACTGCATTTTCATTGCTTGCTTTCTCAGTCACAGTTGTACTCTCTTTTACTTGCATGCCACATCCGCAGCACAGCAACAGGCTGGCACCTGCTAACATCAATTTGATACTTTTCATATTGCTTTGTTTAATATTGGTTTTCGCAAAGCTAACAAAAAAGATTTAGTAATGAAGTGATTCCAATATGGGGCATAGAACGAAGCGTATATGAGGTGGGTGCGTGGTGAATGGGGCAAACTGTTTGAAATATAGATGATTACGGGAGATAGGCTACGCGGGTGGCAAAAAACGAAGCGTTTACTTTGCTTTACTTTCGCTTTACTTTTATCGGTATAGAGTGGGGGAGAGGGCTTTACTTTCTTTACATCTGAGGGCTGTATGGTGCACATACGGCCTTTTTTATGTTCGCGTTGCTCAATCCCCCATACAAGAGGCTACTAAGCCGATATAGGTCTTATTTGGAACAACAAAAATAGAATTTAAAAGGGCGGTAGAGTGGGGGAGGAAAAAAGGGAGGGAGGTTACACCCTAAACCGCCTTTTTGCCATTAGACGGACAATAAGACGGACAGTTTAGGCGGACATGAAACAAAGTTTAGACGGACAAAATACGGTTTTTAGGGGGGGGCTTCAAAAGGGGGAAAAATACCACTTTTTAAAGTTAGAAGCCCAAAAACGTGCCGATAGGTGTAGGAAAAAACCGTATATAGATACGAATACACCTTATAATATAGCTTAAATATCAGCGTTTTACATTGTTTGTGCTCCCATTTTTAGGGGGTAACACCCCATTAAAGAGGGTATTTAAGGGCTGGGGGGCTCTCCTATCGTTTAGGGTACCTCCTATAAATGGCCCTTAATACTATTAGCCTACACCTGCAATTGTAGAAGTTGCCGCACCCGACGCATTTTTTTCAAGCATTCGTTCAAGGTGGGACATCCTTTCGCGTATTCGGCCTATTTCTTCTGCTTGCTCACGGATTATAGTATCTTTTTCCTGAATAATAGACAGTAGCTTATCCTCAATACTATGCGTGTTGGCTTCATTTGAAAAAGGCCGAACTTCTTTTCTTTTCATTTCCCCTATTCCTGTAAGGAGCCATTCGGCATTTATATCGAAACATTTCACGATTTTTTCAAGTATGTCGTGTTTGGGCACGATTCCCTTAATATAACCGCGTATATTTCCTTCACTGACACCTAATTTAGAAGCAAAAACAGTATTTTTTCCTTCTCCGAACTCTTTGACAAGTTCCCCTATCCTATCGTGAATTGTCTCGTTTATATCCATTATTTTAAAATTATTCGTGAAATATTACGTTATTCTCTTGTTTATATCGTGAGAAGTTACGATATTTGCTCCGTATTTAAAAATAAACAGCGGCCAAATATACAAAAAGGCGCTCAGATTACAGAATTTAAAAGCAGTAAAGTTATGAAAGCAATTAAAGTTGTAGCCGAATATGGCGAGTGGCAGCAAGTAGAAAACTTGGAAAGGGAGTTTCAGTCTGACAATGATATCCTTGTGTATAGAGTTGATATGATTTCGCTAATTATCGCGACGGAAGACGAGGACACCATGAACTACGTGCTTTCCTCTCTTGACTGTTTAGAAAAGCCAATAATTGAAACTTTAAAATAAGCTGGTATATGGAAAAGCAGGTTGCAGTAACAAAGGAAAACAGAGACTTTTTAGTTAAAGCCTTCAAGGTGACACCGCAAATGGTGTGGCTCTCTCTGACTTATCAGAAAGATACAGAATTGGCGCGTCGTATTCGTTCGCTGGCCATCAAGCGCGGTGGCGTTATAGTGAATACCCTACCTGAATGTGAAACCATCCATGACGTTGACGGATATATGCGTCAATACTTCCCGAACGGTGCCTTAGTGGAGTGCAATAAGAACACGGGACACGTGGATATCATTTGGCAGGGTACCGCCATACACGGGTTTAATAACGTAACTATTAGCGAGCTTTATTCTATTCAGGACATGGCTCAAAAACTTTCAGTTAAAGGATAACGGAGGGAAATTATGGAATATTACGGTAACACACTTTGTATATCTGCGCGTGAGCTTGTGGATAAGGGTATAATGACCAAGTCATGTTATGACAAGGCCGCTACCCGTGGCAGGCTGGACGTCGTTCGCCCCGGTAAAGGGGTGGGCTGTTACGCTTTGGTTGCCGTTGACAGCTTGCCGGACACTTACAAGGCAAAGGTAGAACAAATTTATCCGGATGCCTCTTTGGTTCGTTTAAAGGCTTGGTTGAAGGATAATTTTGTAGTAGACCAAGCAGCGGTGGCCTTTTTTCATGATAAGGAAAAATGTGGTGTGGAACTTCCACCGGAAAAGATTAAAGAGTATGTCAATAACGCCAGCGTATTGAACGCCTGCATTCGTCTCTACAACAATGCCAAGGCGGTACACAAAACGATGGGCGAAAAATATAACTGGGAAGAGATGGCACAGGCCGTGGATTGTTACCGCGACCTATTCGCCCATACATTACCCGCTTCCACGCTCCGTTTCCGCAAGAAAGTTGCCGCGTACAAACGCGATAGCTATTCCTGCCTGATTAGTGGAAAATTTGGTAATCAATCGGCCCGGAAAGTGGACTATAAAACAGAACGGCTTATTCTTGGTATCGCCGTACTTCCTAATAAGCCTTTTAATACCAACGTAACAGAACTTTACAACTCGTTTGTATGTGGAGAACTGGACGTTTACGACCCGGAAACGGGTGAACTATTTAACCCAGATGACTTTACGGAGAAGGACGGGGAGCCGCGTGTACTTAGTGAGGCTACTATCAATAACTACTTAAACAAACCTAAGAACCGTGTACTTGTGGAACATGCCCTTAGTAGCTGGACTACATTTATGCACGAACAAATGCCACACGTACATCGCCACGCCCCGGAATTCTCCTTTAGTAAAATTTCATTCGATGACCGAGACCTTCCCCGCAAATTGAAAGACACTAAGATACGTCCGAAGGCTTATTACGCTTATGACGTTGCCAGTCAAGCCGTCGTAGGCTTTGCCTATAACCGTAACAAGAACGTGGACTTAGTAGTAGATATGTTTCGCTCCATGTTCCGCCTTATTGAGCGGAAAGGCTGGAACTGCCCGGCGCAGGTTGAAGTAGAAAACCACCTGATGAGCCAGTGGAAAGACAATTTCCTGAAGGCCGGTGTTATGTTCCCCTTCGTCCGGTTCTGTGCCCCTCAGAACTCTCAGGAGAAGTATGCGGAGCCGATGAACGGTGCTAAAAAGAAGTCAGTGGAACACCGCAACCATTTAGGCATTGGACGTTTCTACGCTAAAGACCGTCACTATCGCGTTGAAAGCAAAAAGGTGTTTGACGCGCTGAATGATACCTATGAGGACAAACAGTATTATAGCTGGGAACAACTCATTGCCGAAGATATGAACGACGTTATGGAGTTTAATAATTCATTGCACCCCAATCAGAAAAAATATCCCGGTATGACCCGCTGGCAAGTTCTTGAGGCGAATATGAATCCGACTCTCCAGCCCATAAACAAGGCTGTTATGGCGCGCTATATAGGTGAGCACGTGGAAACCTCCATACGCCGGAACTCATACTGCCGCGTGAACTATACGGACTGGTGGCTAAGTAGTACGGAAGTACTGGAAAGGCTCGCCCCTAACAACTATAAGGTAGACGCCTACTACCTGCCGGATGATGACGGGAACTTTTCGGAGGTATATATTTATCAAAACGGGCAACTCATAGACCAGCTTCAGAATGTAGGCACTTTCAACACTGCGGATGCCGAGCAAACGGACGAGGATAAATCCATTTTCGTGGAGCAACAGAAGAAGATATCCCACTTTAATAAATACGTCCGCGACAATGAAATTTCTGCCGTGGGAGTATCAAAGCCCCAACCCGAACAAATAAAGGCCATAGAAGCCGCGGAATTGCCCTCTATGGGGACAGAACAGGAGGAAAACTATGTTCCGCCTGAAGACTATACCCGCAAAGCATTAGAGGACTTTATGTAAACAGCATTATAACGACATTAAAACAAGATTTGAATATGATTACATTAGAAAATCAAAAAAGGATATTGGAGGCCATTTCGTCTCAGCGCACGAACTATCCGAGCGACGCCAAGCACGCCGCCTCATTAGGTATAGCAACCTCTGTTTATAACGTTCTGAAGAATGGCCAGACGGATAAAGTTCTGAGTGAGGCAAACTGGATAACTATCGCTCGCAAACTTGGTGTGAACCTCCGTGGCGAAATGGAGTGGAAGGTTGCCCGTACCGCCACTTTCGAGTATATAACTGCACAACTGGAATTTTGCCAGCAGGGAGGATTGAGTGGTATTTTGTGCGACCTTCCCAATATAGGGAAAACTTTCACCGCACTTTACTACGTGAAGGGGCACCGGAATGCAATTTATATCGACTGTGCTCAAGTAAAGTCAAAACAACGTTTTATCCGTAAGATAGCCAAGGAGTACGGCGTCAATAGTAACGGCCGCTATGTCGATGTTTATGATGACCTTGTATATTATCTGCGTTCCATTGATACACCGCTTATCGTTTTGGACGAGGCGGGAGACCTTCAATATGAAGCCTTTTTAGAGTTGAAGGCCCTTTGGAACGCTACAGAACACTGTTGTGCTTGGTATATGATGGGAGCCGACGGCCTGAAGGAAAAAATCAACCGTTCCATTGAGTGCAAAAAGGTTGGCTACACTGAGATACTGAGTCGGTATGGTGACAAATATAGTAAAGTTACCCCGGAGGATGGCAAGGAACGTGAGCAGTTCCTGAAGGAACAGGCCCGCGTGGTTGCCAAGGTAAATGCACCAGAGGGAACGGATGTAAATCAAATAGTCCGTAAGAGCGGCGGTAGCCTTCGCCGTGTATATACCATGTTTGAACTAATGAAACGCGTTTAGACAATGGCGAAAAGAGCGTACAGCCCCAAGGAAATAGCAGCTATCCATATAAAGGAACTCCCACTGCAGGGAAAGTGGGAAGCTGCTTTCGGATGCCCCGGTTTATACGAAACTTGGTTTATTGCCGGAGCATCTGCAAGTGGAAAAAGTTCTTTTGTCATGCAATTTGCCAAAATGCTGTGCGGTATCGGAAGTGTTCTTTATTTGGCACTTGAGGAAGGCGTGGGCCTATCTTTCCAGCAACGTCTGAAACGGTTTAAAATGGACGAAGTACAAGGACGTTTCCGGGTTGTGGTAGATGATAGTATAGAGGCTTTAAAAGAACGTCTAAAACGCCCCAAAAGCCCCTCATTTGTGATAGTTGATAGCTTTCAATATGCAGGTTGGGACTATGCAAGTACAAAAGAATTGATAGAAGAATTTCCCCGTAAAAGTTTCATCTTCATTTCGCAGGAGTACAAGGGCCAGCCGATGGGGAAAGCCGCCGTCCGTTTGAGGTACTTGTCAGGCGTTAAAATTAGAACAATTGGGTACCGCGCTTATTGTGAAGGAAGATTCGTTGGAGAAGCCGCCAGTTATTATACGATATGGGAAGACGGAGCCATAAGAGTTTGGAATAATTTATAAACAATATGAGTATGAGTAAAAACAAGCAATTTATTTCAGTAACGCCTCCAACGTTTCTGAATGAAGGTGGCCAAAAAGAAAGCCTTTTAAGCCGCGGACACAAATGTAGCTATTGCCACGGTAACGGCTGGTTTTGGGGAGAAGAAAGACGCGAAAGCGTAAAAGTAGATTGCCCGGTTTGTAAGGGCAGCGGTAAACTTGATGCCGTGATAACTATTGAGTGGAATCCATCTAAATAATATAAATATGAGTAAGATTGAAGAAGCCTTCAGAGGCTTAGGAAGAACAGAAAAAGCGAAGTTTATTTCGCAAAATATAGATTATGCAAATGCTGATGCAGTTGCTAAGTATGTAAGTGGCTATCTTTTCGATGTCCTTAATGATGTCGGAGATGATGAGTATATAGCAACATATCTCAGAGAAAAGGGATATGAAGTAACAAAACAAGAATAATCCTCAAATCAATTTAAAAAATGAAACGGTTTAACACTCAAACAAGGTTTGTTCCCCTGAAAGTAGATGGGGACTTTAACGTAGAACATGTTCCATCAAAAGACGGAAAGGTGAAAGACTTTAAAACGCGGAAAGCGGTTGAAAAGTACTGTAAAGAAAATCATTGTATTTATTGCGAGGAGAAGTATATATTCTACAAATGACAATTAAAAAGGAGGCTAAGTAATGGCAAAAATTTATGTGGCGAGCAGCTGGAGAAATCAGTATCAGCCGGAAGTTGTAAGGTTTCTCCGTGAGCAGGGACATGAGGTCTATGACTTCAAAAATCCCGCCGGAAAAACTGGGTTTAAATGGTCTCAAATTGATGAAGATTGGGAAAACTGGGGTATAGACCAGTATAAAAAGGCTCTTAACCATCCTATTGCTCAAGCGGGCTTTGATTCTGACTTTAACGCCATGCAGTGGGCGGACGTCTGCGTGCTTGTGCTGCCATGCGGACGTTCTGCCCACTCGGAGGCAGGCTGGATGGCAGGAGCCGGAAAGAAAGTTATAGTTTATCAGATTTGGGAAGAAGAGCCGGAGTTGATGTATAAGTTGTTCGACGGTGTCTGCTCTATGGGAGTAGGTCTGCAAATGTTCTTAGCGGAGTTTGACAAAGAGAAAAATAACGTAAAAAGTGATCCCGAATAAGATTGATTATCACCTTCGCTTATGTCCCCAGTGTCTCGGCAAGGGGCTGATTCCGGATTTTTGGAGTAACGTTTTTAACGGCCTTCCGGTATTAGAAGTTTGCCAGCGGTGTAGAGGAATAGGACTAATATTAACTCAAAAAAATAATATCAATGAATGACGTTCTTTATCAAATCGGTTTGCCGATAGAAAGCCTGAGTACTGTCCTGATGAACTGGACTTGCTACGAGCCACGGCAGAAAATGCTAATCACCCCGTCCAGCAAAACGGCTGACCTTGTCGTGGTGGAGACACGCCATTTTGACCTTGCGGCCGCTATCGTTCGCGATATCCCGGTGGCAAGGCTGGCAGAACTTAAACAACCCGTAAAGGAGGTGAAGCTATGAAAGCGAAAGTAACCAATTTTGCCCGCTTCTACGCCTCCTTTAACCACCTTCCCTACGAAGGTGACCGCGAGGAACTGAAAAAGCAGATAGTCCGGGAGTACACTTGGAACAGAACGGACAGCCTGCGGGAAATGACACCGGACGAATATAGCGCGGCTTGTGTCGGTATGGAAAAGATAACCGGTAGAAAGGACGAACTGAAGCGTAAACGCTCTTTATGCCTGAAGCTGATGCAACGTTTAGGGATAGATACAACCGACTGGGCGCGCGTCAATAGCTTTTGCCAGCATCCCCGCATTGCGGGTAAGCCCTTTGCCCGGATTACCATTGAGGAGCTGGAAGCCCTCTCCGTGAAACTCCGTTCAATCGAACGGAAAGGCGGGTTACAGCAGAAAGAAGATGTTAAACAACCGGGTGGGATGGCCTACATCTTTGTAGACCCGAACGCCCTCTCTAATTAGGCTAAATATGGGAACGAAAGAGGAAAAAATGTTGAAGCGTTTTAAAAACGAGATTGCGATAGCATCTTCCGGCATGGAAAAGACGGTAGCCGCCCAGTTTTTTAGTGAACTTGCGGACTGGGCTTACGCGAATAGTGAGGCCATGCTGATAGATGACGAACTGGATGAGCAGGATTATGAAAACGAATAATAACCATTAAATTTTTGAGAATATGGATAAGTTAGATGTATTGAAAGGACTTTCCCCAGAGGAAAAAAAGGAGTTGCTAAAGCAGCTACAGAATGAAGAAAAAGAGGATAAACGTAGTCGCCGCGACGCTTATGAAGGTTTGCGGGCGCAGTTTATGCTCGACGTGAGAAACAAGTTGTTTCCGGTAGTTGCGGACGTGAAAGCCTTCCGGGACTGGCTGGAGGGTGAAAGTAACGCCTTTTGCGACACGATGCGCGACTACGGGCAACTCCGCAAAAGCGACCAGTCCAGTTTCACCATTGTGGACGGTGATATGAAACTGGAGGTAAAGAGCAACAAAGTGAAAAGTTTTGATGAACGTGCGGACTTGGCCGCTGAGAGGTTGATAAACTACCTGAAGGAGTACGTAGGTCGCACAGAAAAAGGTGTCGACGACCCTATGTATCAATTGGCCATGACCTTACTGGAGCGTAACAAGCAAGGTGATTTGGACTATAAGTCTATCAGTAAGCTGTACGAACTGGAGCCTCGCTTTGACGCTGAATACGCTGAAATTATGGGGCTGTTCCGCGAAAGCAACGTGGTATATAAAACCGCCGTTAATTACTACTTTCACAAACGTGATGAGAATGGAGTATGGCGTAGAATAGAACCCTCGTTTTGTAGACTGTAAGGAGATGGCCGTATGATTTACAAAGCGCAATTTATACTCCAAAAGAGCGGCTATAAAAAACGGCGTCTTGAAGGTATCTGCCAGTTCCCTGATGACTGTGAAAAGTCAGTTACCGAAATGAAGCGTGACGCTACCAAATTTGTCCGGAACAAATTGATAGAGCGTAATCCGGTTTTTGAAAAGTTTACCATTGAAATGACCCTATTCAAGAAGTTGAAAACCGACTTTATGTACTGCCCAGTCCCCTAAAGGTATGTAAATGATAAGAAAAGTCCGCCGAGATACTAAATTTCAGCGGACTTTTCTTATTTTAGACGGTAAAATCGTATTTTTGCATAAACATTTCAATAGTAGCAGGATGGAGCAACTCACAATACCGTTTTTTTGCCCGGAAATAGAAAAGGCCGGTACCCGTCGCCGCCCGCGCACGGTTCCCGTCTCGGACGCTTCCATCACTTCCCGGCGTGAACGGCTGGAGAAGCGGAATCGCCTTATGACTGCCCGTTACTACTATTGGACTGAGATAAAACGTCGCCGTTTTGATGACGTTTTGAAAATCCTTTCCGATAACGAATTTTTTGTCGAGGAGCGCACCATTAGTAATACATTGATAGAATAGGACGAATTCTATCACGAATTGATAAACAGCCATGCATCTTCCCGCAGGCTTAAAGCCATGTTCCCCGGCTTTGACTGGAACTAATCCATAAATTCCGTTTCGTATGTCACATTGTACACCTTCAGGCCATCCGCCCGCTTTTCCGGTACACTCCGTAACCGCCGCAATGGGTTGAATATTCCGTCCCCGTTCCACCACTGCAGAACCTCGTGTATATCCTTCAATGTGTCCAGCCGCTTTAAAGCCTTTTCCCGTACCTTGACCGGTGCCGCGGTGTTAGTCTGTCCCTGACAGTTGAACGCTACTTTTAGCTGAACCTGCGCTTTTACCTTTTGTCTTCCTCCCATGTGCGTTTCACACGACGGGTACGAAATATCCACCAGACAGCAGGGAAACGCCACGGCCGGGCGCTCCCCATTATTGAGTTGCCCTTCTTCCGCATCTATCCAGCGGAGCTCTGGTACTTCCTTCTCTAAATGGTCACAAATAGCAATGAAAAATTCTTTATCCATATCCTTTATTTATTTAGTGAATCAATATAGCCCTCTATGCGTGAATGAATTTGCTCGTTCAACTCGTTGGAGTCTCCCATAAATTCACGTTTGATAATATTAGCTTTGCGCGTGTGTGCCTTTACCTGTACGTCCTTTTTCTTTGTTCTTCTCGTATGTGCGGGTACAGACACGGTTCCGCTAAAACCCTCGTTATTTACCTGCGCATAATCTACTTTACTATTTCCCGCAGATATGGTTACTCGCTGAGGTGTTACCACTGCCGGTCTGACGCTGTTTACCAACGCGCCAGAGTCAATCAGTAGCGAACCGGTTGTTTTCGGAACTTTAGCCGGTGCCCACGGGTTTCCGTCGAACTCCTTAGTTCGGAATGTTCCCTTATAATAAGCCGTAGCCGTTTCCGCCACGATATCCGCCGCATCCTCCATTATCTCTTCAGGAAGTGACTGGAGGTATTTATTTAGCTCTTTTATATTCATAATCAAATAAAATTAGTATATTTGCGGTGTTCACAGACGGTTCTGTAAGGCGAGGCGTCCCTTTGTAGGTGGAGGAGCCATAGCTATCAGGCTATCAATCATGCACAGGCCGGCTGTGGAAAACCTACTTTTTCTTTATTAAAAGCCCCTTCCTGATTTTGGGATTCCTGACTTCATACCACGATTTAAAGGCCATTTTCCCTTTTTCCAGTTTACAGATACAGGCTATTCCCACTCCTTTGTAATATTTTATGAGAATCCAGTTGTTAAGCCTTGATTCGGGGTTTTCCCGGTCTTTATACTCATTTCCGAGCCAAACCTCATCCGGATCCGACATGACCTCATCAATACATGACAGATATTTGGTACGAAACCCGCGCGACTTCTTATTGTTCGTCGTGTGTATTTCGTAATCTTTTTTTTCCATGTACCACGTTCTGCCCTGATAATCGGTCACCGGTAGTAGCTCTTTTCCGTCAACAGTCTTTTTGCGGCCGTCCCACCAGCTGTCGGCCGTCCCTTCATACTCCTTCAGGTCACCGGCCTTTTCTCCTATCAGCTTTTTAAAAGAGGGCTCCGCCCCCCATCCTGCCGGAGAGACCTTATCCATGTACTTAGCTGCCATGTCCGGGAACTTACGGATATACATTTGATTCTTATTGAAGACCTCGCCTCTTTTCCCCCGGTTGGAGTCCCAATTCTGCTGCTCAACCATCTTCCACTCACTTGTGCCGAGATACTCGTCCACAATTCGGGAGGATTCCCTGAGCCACTCTTCCGAAACTTCATGGCGCATAACCGGTTCCACACGACAACGACATTTCCAGCCGTTCGGCGGGAATATCTTGTCCCATCGCGGGTCATCGCAACTTAGTATAATACCATCCAGTTTCCGGTGTTCTTCTCTTACTTTTTCATCCCCTGCGGTAACATATTTCCAATAAGGATATAGCTTTTTCTTTTTAATCAGGCGTTGATAATTGGAGGCTGATTCGGCGGTCAGTACGGCCGTTTCATGCTCGGTCTTTTGCCATGCCTTATTGAACTTCCCGCATATCTCCCCTGCCTTTTTAGAGAATTCCTCGAAGCTTCCGCTCTCCCGGAACAGCTTGTTTAGCTCCTGAATTTCGGCCAGCGTTTTTGCCGCGGAAAAATGAAACAAGTTTTGTTCCAGTGCGGTAATGAATGAATCATCCCTAAGATTGTACGCTATATCCGCATTGTTTATATGCCCTTTGAACGTCGTTCTAACAGCGTTCAAAAGGTCATCCGCCACGTAGTAGAATAGCTCCGCGTCAAAATACCCGGAGTCCCCATTGGCGACGCGCGCAATAATCCGTTCGTCCAGTGTTGCATCATCACTCAGGCTGATGCGGGCTTTTCCATTTAATGCCCCGTCCTGCGGGGCTTTCACGAAAAAATCCCATAGGCGCAAAAAGAGGTTGCGGTCTGCGTTCTTTATTTCTTCCTCCGGGTCGTCCGGGTCTTCCGGTAGCCCCAGCTGCGTAGGCGTTGATTGCCTCCGCTTTGCGATGGGTTCCCCATCCTTTGGCTCCGGTATGGCAAATTTCTCATGTACATAGCTTTGCGGGATGTCTATAATTTCGGATAACTGGCACAGCTCGTCTACGCTTAATTGCTCCGCCGCCTTGGGGAATACGAACTTTCCACCGGTAACGGGAACACCCCTTGCCTCCAGCTTCGGCAGTACTACCTGATTCAAGATTCGCTGTACAAACCGCAGGTCTGACTTATTCTTTCCTTCCTCGACCTCCTTGTGTACTTCTCCCAGGGAACGCGCCCCTTTCTCCCCTTGTACGGTAGTCATCGTCTGGCCGAGTATGGTAATAAGCATTTCCTCATTGTTGGCCTGCCGGAACTCATTGTATGAAGTTCCGGAACCGCTTCCGCCCTCCTTCGTTTCAATCTCGGTTTCCTTTGGCACGATAACGTAAGGTGCTGAACCGGCTTCCTCAAAAGCCTTTTCAAGCAGCTTCCGGCTTTCCGGGTCGTAGGTGTTGTACTTGCCTATACGCTGCGGCATACCGAATAATTCCACCCATTGCGACCAGTCACCGAACCCTCCTCTTTTGTAGATAGCATAAGGGGCCGCTTTGAGTAATAGCCCAAAATCTCTTTCCTTACCTAACACAACCAGCAGGGAATCTCCCTCATAAGAAACCCCGAACTCGTCCGAATCATGGATGAGAATCGTTTTATTGTTCAGATTGATGTGTTTTGGCGGTATTTCCGTCACGCTAAAGCCATCGGTAAAAGACATTTCCACACCGGCGCGCCCGTATATCTTTGTTTTGACAATAGCCGTTAGAAGTTCCTCCCATGCCAATGTGTCCATTAGCGTAGATACTTCTTCCACTTCCTCCCCGGCGGCATTTTGGAAGGTCAGTTCCGAATTTATAACGGCGTCTATACGCTTTTGTACTGCATCGAATAGCACACCGTCTATCATGATATCCTCATAGAGGTCATATAGTTGCTTTACGCGCCCGTTATCGGCCGATTTTAGCGCAGTGCGCCAGTCGCCCACGTCATATACCTTTCTCTGCGGGGCCTTTACCACAATTTGATTGATAATATATTTCGGGGCCTGCTTGCTTTGAACCGTGGCGGTGCCCCCTTTCCTTTTATTTCCCATGACTATTAAAAATGTTGGTTACGTTTCGGGTTACTCCCATATATATACTCTCCGGCGGTGTCCGGCTTCCCGTCCCCGTCTTCATCTACAATCGGCAGGTTGGCCGTAGTCTCTCCCCTCTGTATCTGGCGAAGCCACGATACGGCCCGGTCATACCTTTTTTCCCTTAGTTCCAAGTCGCATCCGGCATTGCATAAGTTTATGAAGTGCCATACCGCTATGTCCTTTACAAAAATGAGCAACAAGGGGTTTCTTTGGCCCCCTGTTGCCTCAAAAATCTTTTTCCGGTCGTATGCCCCCAAGTAGCCGTAGGCTTCCTCTATGGCGGCGTCAACGGCCGCGGTCAGGATGGTTTCATCCTCCCGGCTAATCGTATCTATATTTTCTTTGTATAGATGCGTTTCCAATTCTTCAGCTGTGATAAATGCCATAACTTAATATCTTTTTTTATTGGTTTTACGTGCGCCAACGGTATAGGAGTCCGCTGCCAACGTACTTATTTTCTGATTCAGAATCCACACGCCGCCCTCCACGCAGTCCACGCCATCGGCGGGGGACTTCATCGCGCGATTGACAAGTAGGAATTGCTCCTCCAGTCTTATCATGTGCGGATTGTTTTTTTCCTTGACGTTGAGAATGAGTTTTCCCTGCCGGTTGAGTGGTTCTAAGTTTCCTTCTATACGGTCGAACTTTTCCGGTTTATTCCGGGTGTCGGGAATGATACCTATAAAACCGTCTTTTTTCCCCTTCTCGTTAAATAGCGGTATAAATACCTGTTCATAGAAGGGGTCTTGCAGTTTGTTATTCTCTATGTAATTATAGACTTGTGTCTTATCCGCCGCATAGTCCCTCAGATAATAATACCAGTTTACATATTCCGCGTTTACCACGTGGTCGAGGTAACCGGTATAAACGTAGAACTTGCCGTCGTAATACCCGATGAGGAAACAAGCCTTAAAAGAAGTGGCCTTGTTTTTTGAGTTTGACGGTGCCGGGTCGCCATAGGCCACTACGAACTGCAACTTAGAAAGCGGCGGGCAATCTCCCCATACCATTTCCTTAAATGTGTCTCCCTCCGAAAGCGGGTTATTCATATACTCCTGCTGGAAAGCCTTTGTACTGATTTTGGATTGAATACGGTCTATCCGTTCCTCCGTATTCTTTTCCGGCCACGTTGACTTCCCGTTTTTATCCCGGATGTTCACGATGTCCCAATGGTCGGCCTTTTCCCCGGCCCGCTTCACGCAGCAGTCCAAGGCAATCAGGTTTCCGCAGAATATCACCGACATATCCTCACTGATAGAACGTGTAGGGAACAAGGCATTTTCAAACCATTCCCATTTCTTCTTCAGGATATCCGGGTTCCGGCAGTCCGCGTCCGTGTCGAAGTCATCCACGAGGGCCGTGTCCGGACGAACAGCGTCCTTTCTCGTACCACGCGGACTTTCCAAAGCACCGATGGCGCGGAACGTGGCTCCGGTGGTCAGGCTGAATTCATCCGCTTTCCAGCTACCGAATTCGCGCAAATCCCCATAATAGGCTTTCAGTAGGGAGTTGTTCTCGAATGCCTTTTTGTAGGGCTCCAGTAACCGCTCCGCGTTTTCGTGGCTGTTTGAAATCAGGAGAACGTTCTTCTTTTTGCCGGTCAGTACCAAATACATGACACACATGAATACGATAGTGGACTTTGCCAGCTCACGGCTCCACGATAGAACCTCGTACCACTCCATATTGGACGTAATCCGCCTGATAGCCTTTTTATGGAAGGGCGTAAACGGGTACTTCGCAAACTCGGAGAAAAAGAATAGAATCCACGCGACAACGTCCGCCTCCAGCTTCTTTAGCTTATTCTTTCTTTCCACCGGAGAAAGGTTATCCACCCCCTTGTCCTTTTTCAGTGAGCGGTGGTATTCCGTCCACTCCTTATACGCCTGAAGGTTGTCTACTTTGCCCATTTCAACTTCTCTTTAATGTACGCGTCAAAATAGTCGCTCAGCTCCTTGGCCCTTGCCAAGTCCACTTGCCGGAGCCAGTCTAACAGCCCACGGGAAACGTTGTAGATATCCCGTATGGAGGCGTCCTGCTCCAACGCCTCAAGGTCTGCGGTAAGTTTACGCCGGATGTCCGCTTCGGACGCGGTAGGAAACCTTTTTCCCGCTTCCTTGTCGGCAATGGAACGGTCAAGTTCATCCAATTGCGCGAGCGTAGAACTGATACGTTCTTCCCTCGTTTGCAATAGGTTTAGTTTCAGGTTTTCCCACTCTTTTGCCCACTTGTTTATGGTGATGCGTGATACGCCCACCCGGTCGGCTATTTCCTGCTGCGTGATGTTTTCCTTCAAAAACAGCAATTTAGCCCACTCTTTTTTCTGCTCAAGTTCCAATGATTTTGCCATAATTCCTCCTGTTTTTATGCTCAAAATTATAGCAACCCTTCTTATTAAAATAATCGCCTTGTAACCATTTGCACTTAAATGTAAATGGCTGCAAGTTAATAGGTAACGGTTACAAAGAGATTTGTTTAACCCCGATTATCACTCTAATTTTGCCACCAAACAAAGAGATAAAATGGCAAGAAAAACATTTGTACTACATGACGAATCAGTAAACACCTACGGGTTTCGTATGCTGACCTCCGGTGCTAATCTGACCGAATTCATCAAGAACCCGGTTTTATTCCTGAATCATGCAGATTGGGAACTTCCCATTGGCCGTTGGGAGAATATACGCAAGGAAGATGGTAAGATACTCGCGGACGCTGTCTTTGACGAAGGCGACCCGCGTGCAATGGAGGTATTCCGCAAGGTTGAAAACGACTTTATCCGTATGGCCTCAATTGGCGCATGGCCACCCGAGCAAACGAGCGACGCCTACGACTTGATGCTTCCCGGACAGACTTTGCCGACAGTAACCAAGTGGACTGTACGCGAGGGAAGCATTGTCACTATTGGTGCCAATCATAATGCGCTTGTCTTCTTTGATTCCAATTACCAGAATGAATATAAAATCATCAGCTTGTCAGGGGAGAATGACCTTGTCCGGCTGATGGATAGTAATAAACCTTTTAATAATAACAAAAAAATGAGCGTACTTACAGGAGTATTGAACTTGCAGGACTCTGCAAATGAGGCGGAAATCGTAACCGCCGTTCAGGGAATCATTAAAAACCATGACCGCCTGAAGAATGAAAACGAAACGCTGACTGCTGCCATCGACAAGATGAATAAGGAGAAGAAGGAATCCCAAAAGCAGGAAGCCGTCACTCTCACCGATGCCGCCATTAAAGACGGACGCTATGATGCAAAGGGCCGGGACAATCTGCTTAACCTTTTCGACAAGGATTTTGAAGGTACAAAGGCCATGCTGGCGGCTATTACTCAAAGAGCAAGTGTTACCGGGCAAATTAACAGTGGAAAAAGTTCCGGTGTGACATTGGGCGACTGGAAGGATAAATCATGGGATGAACTGGATAAGGCTGGAAAACTCGTTGAATTGAAAGACGCCGCTCCGGACGTGTACAAGACTAAATTTAAGGAACGTTTCGGTATTGAACCGAATCTGTAATTATTAACTATTAAAAGTAGAAATAGAAATGGCAATTCAGAAAGAAATTTGGATGGCGGCTATTATTGAGGGCCTGTTTGCCTCAAATAGCTTCCTAAGTAAAGCGTTTAACGCTGATGAGTATGTGAACAACGGAAAGATTGTTCATATTCCGAATGCCGGAGCTGCCTCCGGGACGAAAAAGAACCGTACCAGCCTGCCTGCTACAGTGAATAAAAGAGAGGATATTGATATAACCTTTGCGCTGGACGAATATACGACAGACCCGGTTCTTATCCCTCATGCCGACACTGTCGAACTGAGCTACGACAAACGCCAGTCCGTATTGCGTCAGGACAAGCTCAAACTTCAGGATAACGTGGCCCTTGACTTTATTTATAACTGGAGTCCTACCAAAGAGCAATGTGTTGAAACTACCGGTAAGGAGGTCAATGCCTATACGGATAAGGCAACGGGTAAGCGTAACAGCATCTGCAAGGCCGACGTTTTGGGGCTGATGACTCAGTTTAACAATGACGACATCCCGCAGGATGGACGTTACTTGTTGCTGGACGCTCAGATGTATTCCCAGCTATTGAATGACCTTACGGCCAATGAAAATACGGCGTTCCTTGCTTCTGCCGATGCGCAGAATGGTATTCTCGGCAAGCTGTTCAGCTTTAACGTGATGATGCGCAGCAAGGTTGGGCTTTATACATCGGCAAAGGCCGCAAAGTCATGGAGTGCCGCTGGTGCAGCCACTGACCTTGCCGCCGCGATTGCATGGCATGACCAAAGTGTTTGCCGGGCATTGGGCGAAGTGAAAGCATTTGAGAATGAGGGAGACCCTACCTACTATGGTGATATCTATTCATTCCTTGTACGTGCCGGTGGCCGTATCATGCGCAATGACAAGAAAGGTGTAATCGCTTTGGTACAGGGAACTCCCGTAGCCGGATAGAGTTATGGCAGCATTGAAATATTTGGTAATCCACTGTACCGCCACGCCGCAAGGCCGTAAGGTAACGAGTAACGATATCAGAGCATGGCACACGAACCCGGTAAGTAAGGGGGGGCGTGGATGGAAGCAGGTAGGATATACCGATATGTTTCACCTTGACGGAACGGTGGAGCGATTAGTTGATAATAACGAAGATGCGAACGTGGACGGTTGGGAGATTACCAATGGAGCAAAAGGGTACAATTCCATTTCCCGGCACATTGTGTACGTTGGTGGCGTAGCCACTGACGGGAAGACTCCCAAGGACACTCGCACCTCCGCCCAGCTGAAAGCACTGGAAGAATATGTGAAAGACTTCCACCGCCGTTTCCCACGGGTGAGAATAATCGGTCATAACGAGATTGCGGCCAAGGCGTGTCCGTCATTTGACGTTCAGGCATGGCTCAGGAAAATAGGCATTAACCAATAACAAAGCAAAGAGATGGACGGTCTGATGAATTTTTTAATGTTCGCCCTGCCGGGTGGTTTTATCGGGAGCATCTTCACGTGGTTTGCTGGCCGTAGAAAGCAAAACAACGATATGTTATCCCAGCTTCAGGCGTCCATCAATATGCTCAGTAGTGAGAACCGGAAGATACTGGATGAGAATGTCCAGCTCCGGAGAGAGAATGCCGGTTTAAAATCCAATCAGGAAGAGATGTTAATCAAACTTTCCCGATTGACCAAGGAAGTAGAACGTTTAAGAAAAGTAATTAATAAACAAACTGGAAATGAAGAGAAACCTAATCCGAGGGGCAACCCTCGCACTAATTATAGTCGTGTTCTGCCTGATGGGGTGTGCCACGGCGAAACTATCCAAGAACCGACAGTCGCGTACTCAGATGGAACAGTCGAAAAGCGAAACCACCACCGGAGTAGCCGGACAGCAAGCCGACCGAAACTCACAGAAGACGGAGGAACTACTGCAGGGACAGACGACAACCGTTATGACGCAGGAGGGGATTCCGGAGTCGGAGGCGACGGTGGATGTTCCGATACAGAACCTCCTTAACCTGCCGGACGGTGCCGAATTTACGGCCAAGGATGGTCAGGCGTCGGTGAGCGTGCAAAGGCATGGCGACAATATCACGGTAACCGGTAAATGTGACTCCATCGCCCGGCAATGCCTGTTTTATGAGCGGGAGGTATTCCGACAGCGTAGTGAGATAGACAGTTTAAAGCGGACTATTTCTCAGGTAGAACAGACTACCATCCGGAATGATGTTACCGAAAAAACGGAGGATATCGTGGATAACACTATTAAGGAAAAGCCCCCTGCCACATGGTATAAATGGTTGCTGGCAGGATTTGCGGCCGGTGTGCTGCTTACCTCGCCATTGAAGAAGTTAGTAACTAAAGTAATCACAATTTTTAAATAGAAAACAATGTCAAAAGTTTATGTAAATGACGGATATATGATGCTCCTTGACGCCATTTTCTTTAATGGTAAGAAGATAGGTAACGTATCGGAAGATGGTATCGACTGGGGCGGTGACGCGGCTGAATACATCAAGTTATTCGCTGCACAGGTGCGTAACTCTCCGGTGAAGAAAATCAAGAAAAAGGACGCTACTAACCTGTTAAAGTTCACGCTGATAGAACTCATTCCTGAGAACTGCAAAGACGTGATGGGTGGTACCGTTGACGGTACGAGATGGGAAGCCCCTGCCGAAACAGTTTCGTTGGAAGGCCCGTTGAAAATTATCTGCGGAACCGGCCAGACAATTGAGGTGAAGCGCATGGCGCTGGACGGTGCCGTCCGTGGTAAGATTGGCGGTGATGATCCGCTGGGTATTGAGTGCGAAATGGATATGCTGAGCCCGTTGGACGGTAGCTCTCCTTTCAGCTTTGACGATACTATTCCGTTTATATCCGTAACACCTACCTCCTTGTCATTTGCCAAGGGAGGGGAAAGTAAGACGGTAGATATTGAAGCCTCCGGCCCGTTTTCTGTCGGTAAAGCGCCCACCGGGTTTACTATTGACGTTGTGAACGGTCGAATAACCATTACTGCAGCTGCCAATACCGGTGCCGCGAGAAATGGAACCGTTGAGTTTGTCCTTGCTGCTGACAATAGCAAAAAGGCCACCCTTACGTTAAGTCAAGCCGCCGGTAACGCGTAACCATGAAAAAGAATGTAGAAATAGAGGCGGCGGATGCCCTGCTCGATGTCGGGGTTTCCCTGCCTCTTTTGCAGTTTAAGATACCATTCAAAAAGAAGCCGGTATCTTTTCGGGTAACCATGAAACGCCCCACTCTTGGCAGTCAGATACGGATAGCAAAGCTATATCTGCAACTGGGATGCACCTATGAGGAAATGGAGCAATTCAATAAACACGAAGAAATGGCATTTTTGGCCATTCATGGTAAGCGTGTTTCCAAAATGGTTGCATTGACCGTCTGCCGGGGTGCCATTACCTCCGTATTGTTTTCCGGTATTGTTGCATGGGTCATCCGGTGGTTTGTTCCTGACGCATATTTACAGGGTGCGAACCTGCGATTTGTCACATTGCTGGGTACAAAGTCTTTTATGCGTATTATCGAATCGGTTCAGATATCCAACCCCCTGAAGCCGAAAGAGAGCCAAAAAAGAAAGGGGAGTTAAGAACGCAATATGTCGGTTCCCATAGCCCCTTTGGTATTGTGTGGCAGATAGCCGCGGCGACCGGTTGGAGTGTAAAATACATCCTTTGGGATGTAAATTATCAAACCCTCCGGATGATGCTTGCCGATGCGCCACACTATGAAAATAAAAAAGAAGATAAACCAACCGCTGGCAAAGGTGGAAAGGGTCATTCCAAAAGCCTTGCCGGATTTTTCCAATCACGATTGAAAGAACAATGAAACCAGTTGAGATAGAATTCCTGATGAGAGACAAGCTCTCTCCCGGTGTGGATAAAGCTACCAAGGCCACCGAATCGCTTGGCGATAAGGCGGAACGGGTGTCTAAAAGCATCACCGACCGTATTGCGGCCCAAAAGGAGCAAATCCAGTACGTTGAATCCTGTCTCAAAGATTTAAAAAAACAGTACGATAATCTTGCGCCCGGTAAGGGGCAGATAGAGATGCGTGCCGAAATTGATGCCTGTACAAAAGCTCTTCAGGAAGATAAAAATATTCTTGCCTCACTGGAAGCCGAGCACAATAAAACCGCGGCATCCACCAAGCGCCTTTCCATGCAGCTGCGTGAGATGTTGGACGCAATGGCGCGTATGCGTTTAGAGGGTAAGCAAAATACCAAGGAGTATGAAGAAATGGCGGCGAAAGCTGCTACACTTTCCGATACCATTGGTGACCTGCGTACTCAAACCAATATCCTTGCGCACGATAACTCAGGACTGCAAGGAGTCATGAGTGGCGTAAATGGACTATCCGGTCTATTTACTGTTGCCACCGGCGCGATGGGCGTGTTTGCCTCGGAGAATGAAGACCTGATAAAAATACAAACCCGTGTGCAAAGCGTAATGGCTATCACAATGGGGCTGCAGCAAGTAATGAATGCGCTGAATAAGGACTCCGCTTTCCGGCTGGTTACCGTTGTCAAGATGAAAAAATTACTGACTGCAGCTAACACGAAACTGGCCGTTTCGCTGGGTATATCCAATGCCGCGGCCACAGCACTGATGGCAACCCTTACGTTGGGCCTTTCCGCCGTTATAACGGGTCTTATCGTTCTATGGGATAAATATAGCGATGCGCAGGAGGAAGCGGCGGAAAAGGCAAAAGAACGGGTTAAAATAGAGAGCGACGGACGCGCCCAAATGATTAAAACCCGTTTTGAGATTGATAATACGGTGAGAAGCCTGAAGGACTTTACCGGCAGCAAGGAACAGGAAAAGGCCAAAGTGGATGAGTTGAACCGGAAATACGGCGAGAGTTTCGGCTATTATAACTCCATCGCGGAATGGTACGACGTTCTCCTTCAGAAAGGCGAGGACTATATTCAAATGCTGTTTCTGCAGGCAAAGGCGCAAAGCCTTGTGAATAAGGCCGTCGAAGCGGACGAGAAAGTCGCTCAGGTGAAAGCTACACCCGATAATGATGTCGAGGGTTCTATGGGGTGGTTTGCCAAAATGGGACTGTATATGGCTCAGGGAGAGTCCCACGGGAAGATAGACGCACAGGCTTTGATTGAAGAACATAATAAGGAGGCTAAGGAGGCTGCAATAAAAGGGGCTGAAGAACAGCGTGACGCCTACTTGGACGAAGCTGCTAAGCTACAGGAGGAAGCCGCTAAACTTGCAAAAAAAACTGGTATAGGTGGTTTCGTTCCTCCAAAAACTGAACCGGCTAAGCCCGTCAATACTCTTGCCGAACTGGAACTGAAAGCTCGGCAAAAGATAGAAGACCAGCGTATCGCTATCACAAAGGAGGGCTACGAAAGGGAACGTGCTGAGGCGGCGTTGAACTTTGAGAGAGAGAAGGAACGTATTAATACGGAGGAACAGCAACGCGCTGAACTGTATAATAAATTAAAAGCAGCCGGTGTAAAAGTTACTCCGGAGCAACGGGCAAATATCACAGCTCAGGCTGCGGCCCAGCGCATACAGGCCGCGCAGTTATATGACGCTGCCCTTTCCGGTATTGACAGCAGGGAAAACAAGGATAAGGCCGATGAAAAGAAAAAACAGACCGACGCCCTGAAGGAACTGCTGGAGAAGTATCGCGACTATGAAGCACGAAGGGTGGCGGTAAAGAAACAGGGAGATAGTGATATCGCCAAACTGGAAGCCGAGCGCACAGAGGAAAACGCAGACGAAATAGACCGCGCCATTGAAGTCGCAAAAGAAAAAGTCAGGCAGGGCATACAGGCGATAAATGATGAGGAAGCCGCTGGCGTTGCAAAGGATAACGACTTTCTTAAAAAACTGTTTGGGGACTATTCTTCCATGTCTTTCGACTCCCTTCAGAACCTTATTTCTCAGGCTAAACAGTTGCGCGCGTATCTTTCCGGTACCGGGGACGCCAAGGGGATCACCTTTATATCTCCGGAGCAACTAAGCAATATTGAAAAAAGCCCGGCTGAACTTGACAAGCTCAAAAAGGCACTTGACAAACTTCTCGGTTCTGATAAGGGAAACGGCAACAACAAGTGGGAAAGTATATTTAAAACATTTGAGAAAGGGTTTGCCGAGCTCAAAGGGGCGAAAGGCCCTAAGGAACTGGCCGGTGCAATCGGTACGATAAGCGGTGCCGCATCCAGCGCGGCCGGGGAGCTCTCCAATATGTTCGACCAGATGGGCAATACCGAAGTTGCGGACGCTTTAGGCGGTATGCAGCAGGTCATGAGTGCCGTATCAAATATTGGGCAGGGCTTTGCGAAAGGTGGAATTATCGGCGGTATTGGTGCCGCCATTGGCGAGGCTGCAAACTTCATTACTTCGGCTTTTGCGGCAGAGGCCCGCCACAAAGAGGCCCTAAAGGAAATTGAGGATGCCAAACTCGCTTTTCAGCGGCAGTATAATATTCTCCTGCTGGAACAAAACCTTTTGCTTGAAAAGGCAGAAAATGTATTCGGAGAACGTCAGGTGGCAAAAGCTGCCAATGCGATAGAGGTCTATCGCGATGCCCTCTTTCAATTTAAAGAAGAATTGAAGGGCGACGCTCCTACCATGAACTGGATGGAACGTATGACCGGTGACTTTTTCGGCACCTACCGTAAGCGGATGGATAATTATCAGAAAGGCTTTGGCGGGTTGAACGATGCGCAAATAGTCACAGGGCACAAAAAGACAGGTCTGTTTGGCTGGGGAAAAGGCAAAGATACTTATAGCGGTATCCTTGAAGCCTACCCGGAACTTATCAAGGCTAATGGTGAACTGGACACGGAGATGCTTCGCGTTATCCTTGACACTCGCACGATGAGCGACGAAACCCGGAACTACCTTGAGAATCTGATTGACCTGAAGGAAGAAATGGACAAAGCAGAAGAGGCTTTGGAAGATTACCTGCAGGAAACATTCGGGGGGCTTGGTCAGGGAATGCTCGACTCTATCACCTCCGCTATCAAGGGGAGTGGTACAGCTTTGGAAAACTTCGCGGGTCAGGCGGCGTCGGTACTGGAGAACCTCGGTGAACAAATAGCCTATTCTCTGTTTTTTGCCGACAAGTTCGATGAACTTCAGAAAAAGTTGAAGGAAGTGTACGGCAGCGGCAAAAGCGAGGAGCAGATAGCCAATGACGCTATGAACGTGGTCGGTGATTTTTATGATAATATCGGTAGTAATGTGAACGACGCCCAGTCGTGGATGGAAGCGTGGAAAGACAAGGCCGCGGAAATGGGTATCAACCTGTGGAAAAAGGACACAATGACACAGACCGGAAAGTCCGGAGCCTTTGACGCCCTTACGCAAGAACAGGGAACCAAACTGGAGGGACTTATGACTTCCGAGCAGATACACTCTGCCAGTATTGACGAAAATGTGGATAATATCGCCGACGGTTTGGGGGATGCTGTGACCCACCTGAGGAATATCGACGAACATACCGGAGAGACTAACGAAAAACTGGAAGTCGTTATCGGATGGATGGAAAAGTATGATAGGGACGGATTAAAAATGCAATGATATGGAAATATTGAAAGGGCTACTTTTAGTCAATGGCAATGACATATACACGGAATACGGTGCTTTCCTTTCGGAAGAAAATCAGGGAGAACACAAAAACTATTCCGCTCTGTTTAAACTGGCCAAGTCCAAAGGACAGACCGGCGTGAATTTTCCGGAGCGGAACGGACGGAAATATCCGGCCAAGATAGTGACCACTTTGGACGAGCGTTCTGTGGAGCTCCGTTTCTCCATAGAGGCGTCCGACGCAAAGGACTTCCTGCTAAAATACAGCGGCTTTGTAGAGATGCTCCGTACCGGTGACAACGGTTGGCTAAGGTTTTATTTCCCGGAGATACCCAAAACTTACAGGTTCTTCTATGAGGACTGCACGGACTGGGACCAGCTGACGCCATTCGAGGGGAAAGTTTATGCCAGTTTTAAGGTGAAATTCAAAGAGCCGGAACCGGAGTACTAACTATGTTATAACGTTATTTAAACAGCATTTAAATGGAACTAAAAGTCTACGATAAGTCAAGCAATCTGCGGGTGATTCTTTCTCCCTCGGATAACAGCACCCAACAGGAAATGCTTCATGGGGGCAATGTCTTTTCATTGTCCTGCACCAATTATGAGTGTATTTCTCTTGAGGTAAACGATTACATAGACTTTTGCGGGAAACGTTACTGGGTGGCTGAACAGTATATCCCCAAAATGAAGTCCACAAAGGAGTGGACTTACTCCGTTCAACTTTTGGGCTTGGAAAGCCTTATTCACCGGTTCCTTGTGCTGAAACTTGTGGATGGCGATAACGAACCCGTATTTTCCTACACCGCTCCGGCCTCGGAACAATTAGCCCTGATAGTGGCCTGTATCAATGTCGGTATGGGTACCACCGACTGGAAGGTGGGCGAAGTCGTAGCTACGGAAAATCTTGTGCTGGACTATGACGGTACTTATTGCGACGAAGCCCTAAAGAACTTGGCCGACAAGTCCGGTACCGAGTGGTGGGTGGACGGTACCACGATAAATATCAGCCGTTGCGAACACGGAGAGGCCATTCCACTTGCCTACGGTGACGGTCTGATAACTTTGGATGTAGCCACGGCCAACAATGTAAAATTCTTCACCCGTCTTTTCCCATTCGGTAGTAGTCGTAATATTGTGGCGTCGGACTATGGGTATAGCCGTCTTCAGCTTCCTTCCCGCCTGAAGTATCTGGAGCAGGACGTAGACGCTTACGGAGTGATTGACCATTTTGAACGTGACGCCTTTGCGGATATCTATCCCCATCGCGTCGGTTCGGTAAGCAGTGTTCGTAGCGATGAAAGAATGGGTGAAGATGGGAGCCCCTTTACGGTCTACTTCTTTAAAGACGACTCTTTGAACTTTGACCCTAACAGCTACGAGATTGCCGGTCTTATAAAGCGCGTGTCCTTTCAGGAGGGAAGTGAACTTGCTGGCCTTGGAGAAGGGGACGAACATTATTTCGAGGTCAACTACGACAGTAAAACGAAGGAGTTTGAGATAATCACCCAATTTTCTAAGGACGGGGGCACACAATTTCCCGGCGGGCTGTTGGTTCCAAAGAACGGCGACAAATATATCCTGTGGAATATCAAGATGCCGCAAGAATATTACCCGCTGGCTGAAAAAGAGTATGAAGACGCCGTAACCAAATATATGGCCGACAACCGTAAAAATGTGTCGGTCTATAAAGGGAAAACGGACTATGTGGAGATAGAGCAAAGGAACTACACCCTCACACTGGGCCAGCGTATTAAATTAATCAGTGATAAGTATTTTCCTAAAACCGGTTACCGTATCAGCCGTATTACGAAAATCACGCGAAAGGTCAATCGCCCGACTGAAATGGATATTGAGGTTAGCGATGTCCTTTCACAGAGCACACTTAGTAATATCAGCGATAGCGTGTCAGATACAAAGAGCTACGTTAAGGCACTGGCTTCCTCACTGCCTGATATCGTCAAGAGCTGGGAGACTACGAAGCTGACGGATAGTAATATCCTGAGTGCCCTGCGTGTTCTTCTTGAAATAGCTAAACACGCAATCAGTAAGGAACATGATGATAAGTCGGAAGGGATTATCACCTTCATGCGCGGCCTTATCTCCAATGACGTGGTAAAGGCTAAACTGGGAGCGGAATTCGGTGACTTTGCAAACTCCATGATAGCGGGTAAAGGTGCCGGGATAGATGAACGCGGAAACGCTCAGGTAGAAAGCCTTGAAGTGCGTAGCTACATGAAGGTGATGGAGTTGATAATAAACCGTATCTCGGCGGTTGAAAGCGATTTCAATTTTACCGAGTCCGGTACCATTGATAAAGTGGAGGAACTGGAACCGGGAACCTATCTTCTTACCATCCGTAAACGCTGGGACTTTGACTTTACCGCTTTTCAGGAATACGACGTCGTATATGGAAGCATCAACACGCTACTTTCCGATGGCGGCTACTTTACCAGCTGGTTCCGAGTTCTCAGTGTCAATACTTCGGCTAATACCCTGACGGTGGCGACTTACCCGGACAATGAGGTTCCGGCCGGTAAGAACTTTGCCCCGGCCTCCGGCATGAATATCAGCCGCCGGGGAAACGCGCAGAATGAAGATAGGCAAAGCTGTTGGTATATCTCCAGCTTTGAGGGCTGTATCATGTACTTGGAAGGCGTAACAAAGCCCATACTGGACGAAAGTAATTACTACCTGTCACTGGGTAAGCCGAAACATTTGGAACTGTTTAATGGCCTACCTATTAACTATAAGCATCCGTACATTTTCGCTCGCGGTGCTATTATACAGGACTTGCTCCGGATAGACTTTCAGGGAAACCCGGTATATGAAGTTTTAGACGTGGGCTTGTGGAACGAAAAAGACGCTTATACCCGCGGGTACAGTGATATCTATGGCAAATATATACAGCATCAAGTGTGGTATAAAAGCTGTTGCTGGAGATGCGTCACGGATGCAGCCACAATCGGCCTGCCTCCCCGATGGAATAATACACAGTGGATTTGTGTCGTTGGTGACAGCAACTTCACGCTGGAGATTACGAGTACGAAAGGCCGCTTTTTCCGGTTCGGTCAGGAATACACCACACTTGGCTTCCTCTTGAAACATGGAGAAATGGATATCTCCGTAGACGCGTGGCAAGTGGAATGGACGCGCGAAAGCGATATCCCGGAGGAAGACCTGCTTTGGAATGTAGAGCATTCCGCCAGTGCGGATGTCGTGGAAATTACTCCGCAGGATATGCCGAGTAACTGGTATGAAGTGAAAAAGGTAGCTTTCCGCTGTACTGTTTCAATCCGGGACGGCGAGGAAGTACAAACATTAACAAATGAATTTAATATCAACAAATAGCAGACTATATGAAAACAGCATCGGCCTATATTTTGTACCAACCGTTAAGCGTGTCGCTCTTCATGGATGAAGTGGGCGGCAGCAGCACCCAGCGCAAAAACAACGTGAACGGTGAGTTTGACCCGGACAGAACCCTGTTCCCTCTGATACTCCGTCCCCGTCTCATCATTAAAGACCCCGACCACGTTCTTCAGGACGGCGACCAGACTTCCAGCCTGATAGATACCCGCTGGTATATTGGCAGCAACGAGAGCGGAACCCGTATCACTAAGGACACCTCCGGCTTTACGCTCGGAACCTATGGAGAGCTCTCCGTAAAAAGGAATGTGGAACCGTCTACGCCTCTCAATCTATTTTTTACTTGTGCCTTTATCGACGCGCGTACACAGAAGACTTTCCGAAAGACTTATTTAGTGACCCTGACCACCACCCAGTCCACGGAACTGAACCTGAGTATCGAAATCGATGCGGCGCGTAAGATGCCGGTAAATCCCTTCAAAAGCCAGGCACGTAGAACGATAACGGCCACCTTCAGAAACGGTCAGGAAACGATTGCGGATTCAAAGGCCATCTATCTTTGGAAAGTCCGCGACAGTACTACACGCCAGCTTCGCGCCATAACTACGAATGACCTTTTCTACGTGTCCGGCCAAGGAACGAAGTCTCTTGTCATAGACCGCCGGTTTGTGGATAAGGAGTTGATTCAGGTGGAAGCCTACCACACGTCAGATTCCACGCGGAAAGTCTACGCTCAAACTAAGATGTTCCGGTGGTATGGCCAATGGGATGAGCGGGAAGTTATCACGCGCGGAAAGTTCATCCGTCCGGACACGAATGAAATTGAAGTACGTACTTATGTCGATACCCCGAAAGGACAGGTTTCAACCCCTCAGGATTACTTTGATATCACCCATATCTTTACCACTAACGAGAAGGGTGCCCCGGAGAAGGTAATAGGCTATGGCGAAAGTGTTGTGGTTCCTGCCTCCATTGCCGGTAAAGACCCGAATGTTATCCCGGTATTCGGCACGGAAGTAAAGGAGCGTACCGCCTTGCGCGCGTGCCTTGTGTCCGGTAAAAAGGCCCTGATAAATGGAAAAATAATGTGCATCCAAATACCAAAAGAAAAATGAATATAAAAATGTACGCAGTTCCCGGTGCAATAGCGTCGGAACTGAACCTGACAGACTACCGTCAAACCGACGGCAAAGGTAACTACCTCCTTTCCCAGCGTGATTTGCGCTGTTACGGTATAGAGAAGGCACTGGAGGAAGGTGCCGTGGAACTAACAGCGGATAAAGCGAAAATAATGTTTAATCTTTAAAATAGTTGAGTTATGGATATTAGCGCAATTGATACCCTTGAAGCCATTGTGGACGGTGATACCATCGTTCCCGGCATGAATTTTGTTTTGCCCTCCGGCGTTGGGAAAACACAGTATTACAACCCTTCCACAAAGGTTTGTACCCCTGACTACAGTAAAACGGCCAATCAGATTACCCTTTATCCGGCTTGTTACTCCAGTAGCAGCGGTAAGTTCATTGTTCCGGACGCGAACAATGTAATGTGGTATATGGATGACCCGAATTCCGCATCCGCTCAGATTCTTACGGCCAAGGGCGGTGCCGTTGCAGACAAGTATAAGGCTTTGTTTCAAAAGACCACCTATACGGTCAATAACCAAACGTTCCCGGCCCTGAAGATAATCGGAAACCTTGCCTCGGCCAGTAGCCTGAATGATGTCGTGATTTACTTCAAATCGACTTTTAACGATATGGAAATTACCTGCCACGGGGATATCGGTATTAAAGAAAGTGTCGGTAGTCTGTTTGATATCCTTATAAACAGCGTGAATGAAGATGGTGTAAACGACACCGTGATAGACAACGACAGCGAATATCTGACTTTAACCGCAGCACTTCAGGATAGCGGCGTAACCGTTGCGGCCACCGGCGCGTGGAGTTGGATGAAAGCCACTGCCTCCGGTCTTACCGCTGTCACTCATAAGGCTGGCATCACTGAATTAACCAATTCAAATAAGACGCTGAAACTCTATGAGGGTGCGGTAGAAGGCACGGAGGAATACTTTGCCTGCGTAGTCCACAATAACGTTACCTATCGCAAAGGTATTCAAGTGAGCGACACTCACGACCCGTATTATATTAATATAGGCCGTTCTCAGGCCAGCAATATGGTGAAAGAAAGCGATACGATTACTTATACTCCTCAAGTTCTTGCACGTAGTAGCCGTGCCGTGCAAAGCGGTTGGACTTTCACCTTTACCCTGAGGGATAATAGCGGTAACACGGTTCGCTCTGCGGCCAGCGCAAAAACATTTCAGGTAACCGGTGCCGAGGTACACGAGAAAGGTGGCTTGAATACCCATATAACAGCCAGTAAATCTTAGCAGCTATGAAGGTGTCAGCGTTTGATTCATTGATTCCGTGCCCGGAAAGTGCCACAGGTTATCACGTCTCTGTTTCTCAGAACCCCATAGTTTGTGATGCTCAGGGACTTCCTAAAGATACAATATTAACAGTTACCGTCTACCGTAAAACCGGAACAAATAAGATGGAACTGGCAAAAGGAGTATATATATCCGTTGGAGTGTTCTTTCCTGATACACGCCTTTTTAAAAGTGATACGGGGGAGATAGCAGTTTCACTTGTAGACAATTCTTCTACAATACCTAAATATGTACAACGTGTCCAGCTTTGGATTGGCGAGTCCGGCTATGGTGATTATAATATATCTTCAATGGTAATAAACATAGCCCTTGACGGACAGAAAGGTGATGCCGGCATTAACAGGCTTCCCGTTCCTTACGGTGAATACAGTTCGGAAATTACTTATACCGCTACAGACCTGATTGCTCCTTATGTCCTTTTAGCTGGTAAATATTATGTGATGAATAAAACTACCAGCGTAAAAGGGCTAAATCCCCAGACAGATTACGCAGCAAATGGCACGAAGGCTACATGGATACTCCTTGAGGGCTATAAAGCTATCTTTGTAGAGCTACTGATGGCGAATCTTGGTCTGATAGGTAAGGCCGTCTTTTACAATGAATATCAATTCAGCCAATACGGAAAAAACGGCACAACGGAAGTGACGGAGGGTGGTAAGTATAGTATCCCCATTGACGCCGGTGGAACTTTCGATCCGAACCTCCTGCTTAATTTCCTGACCGGCTATTTTCGTTGTTATAATGTGGATATCCGCGGTATAATCAGAGCCATTAGCGGTAATATTGGTGGCTGGAATATCACAGACGAAGGTATTGAGTCCGAGGAACTAACCCAGTCCAGCGGAGGAACTACTGGCAAGAACCGCACCGTATTAAAGAAAGACGGTACGATTTCGGGTAACCTTTTGAACGTATCTCTAAATTCCGGTTGGCTCCGTTGTCTATTGTATGACTCCCCCATACTTGAATGGAGCGACCGTTTATTAAAAGCCCACGCCTTTTTCGCTACCCCTTTTGAATTGACGAGCGCAATTACTCAGGGAAGCGGCACATGGGTCTCAGACGTTTTGTACGGGAAAGCATCGACGAATAATTTGATAGTGGAACCTACCACCGATACGGTTTATTATGCGCTCCCTATTGACTTGGAAAAATATAATGGTGTTACTCTCCGAATTTATAACCCAGCAACTCGCGGTAGTAGCTGGCGGGCCGCCTCCGCTTACTTGGTTTATAGTTTGAGTCAGAGTGGCACTCATTACGATACTTCAAAGGTTTCTCTGACCAGTTTTCTTGGAAAATTCACAGGGACAATGCTCTCTCTCCCGGTTGGGAAAATGGTAGTAATAACCGGTGTTCGGGAGCAAGTTCCGGGTGGTAGCTTTGGAAATGATCGGTTAAGATGGTACGTAGAAGTAACAGCATAAGTATAAATTATAAATTTTAGTAGAATTATGGCAGAAACAATTGATTTAGCAAATGAACTCTCCGAATTGAATGCGGTTGAGAGTGACGACCTGATTTTGGGTTATAGTAAATCAGGTAAAAAGTTCGGCTTTGTGCCGTTGAACTTTGTGATAAACGAGGGCTATGCCTGTCGCCGTTGGAATATGAATAATAGTAGCCCCGTTGGCGAGGCTGTTGGTAACCTTGACTACCTTCGTAACCTTCCTGCCTTATTGGGCTTAGGTTGCTACTTGGTTGATCGTAATCACGGCCGTCGCAAATTAGACCCCACCAATCATTATAAATTTGCCACCGGCGAAACAGCAAAGTTGGACGGTTCCATGGGTGATTATATGTGGGGCTGGGGCACGAAGTGGTATTACGCATGGTGGATTGAAGGTAGCTATTATTACGAGGCCGCATCCCTGAAGCCTATACCGGGACGCCTGAATTACGTGATACCGGTAGGCAGTATGTCCGCGCTGGGTACTTCCGTTGTAGACCGTGAAAATCTTGAACTTGTAAGCGTTGTCAGTACTGCGGCCAGATATCGCGGAGGTAACAACGATGCGGCAAAGGACTCGGCATACAATACGTTGCTGGGCCGTGCCGCAACTGGCTTAACCGCTGAAACTTTCGGTTCCTATGCACGTAAAAAAGGTGATGGCTGGGAAGGCTATTGGTACGCCTTTCATGGTGCTATGGGCGCATTAGTCCGTATTATTTTTGGAACCCGTAATGTTCAATCAGCCTACAACGCTAATAAAGACAGTAACGGCCTTTATCAGGGTGGTTTCGGTTCCGGCGTGACCGGTGCCAGTTCTTGGTGGAGCGATTCCGCCAAATACAACTATTATCCTTTCCTGCCTACGACGGTCGGTATAGACTTGGCCGATAATTGCGGAGTTTCTAATTACGCCGTAAAAGATTCTGCCGGAGCCACGGTTTATACCGCCCCGGTTCCGGTGTTCTTTGGGCTTAAAAACTTCTTTGGCTATATGGGTCGCTGGGAGCGTGGAAAATTGATTAGCAAAGTTGCCGGTGGCGGTGGCGATATCTATGTGGTTCCGAAACTGCATTCCAATTATAGTATGGGCTCTCTTTCCGGATTAACGAAAGTTGGTAGTGTTCCGGCCGCTGTAACGGCTTCAACGTGGGAGTATATAAAGCAACTCAGTATGCAAAATCTTGCCCATATTCCAACCGTAACCGGCGCGACTACGAGCACCTATTATGCCGACGGATTTTATAACGACAACGCCGTTTCGGGCCTTCGTGTTCCCGCTGTTGGTGGCAATGCTAACAATGGTGGTA
>OBYQ01000271.1_pt1 | contig 71073 bp, 50 predicted proteins | sample 1538221 | NCBI WGS metagenome assembly OBYQ01 (sample SAMEA2580200, study PRJEB22360) | human gut metagenome | biome: human gut; feature: human-associated habitat; material: faeces | place: Denmark | collected 2008/2010
AATCGATGTAATAGCGCAGCCTTTAATCCGCGTAATCCGTGTAATCCGCGCCTAAAATTATCATTTATGTAGTGACGTTGTACTTACTTTTTCTCCCATCGCTGTTGTGCATCGGGTAGTTCGTCCCATTCTTTATTTACATAGCCTTTACTGCTGTCCACTACAATCAAGATATGATCGTTTCCGCTGCTGTAGCCACTATCGTGCTGGAAATTGTGTATTCCGTTTTCAAACTCACCGATATATTCCAGTTTGCCGTCTTTGGTGGTATACCACCAGGCATTCTTCTTGGCACCGCTGATTTTGCTGAAATCTACTTTCATCGGACGTCCGGTGTAGTTGTACACCATCAGATAATCTTTGCCGCGTGTAGCGATGGCGCGGTCGTAGCGTTCCCCGTTTGTGCCGGCAATGATGGACTGGTCAGGTACACGTTCGAAGAATGGGAAAGTCAGCATCAGATTTTTGAGATACTTCATTTGGTTGAAGCCCGGATTGTTCAGAGCATCGTACCAGGGTTCCTTTGCACCGTATGCACCGCCAACACCCGGTTTAATGAATTGCATGATGGAATTATTACCATAGGTATGTCCAAAAGAACCGGCAAAAACCGACCAGTAGGCATAACGGCGCACATCGTAATCTTTCCAGCGCAATTCATTCTCATCGTGCAGACCGTGAGGAATTTCCTCGTAGATAGGTTCACCGTCAATTACGGGTTTCATGGGATTTGTGGCCATACTGCGTTCTACAAAGCGCCAGTTATCTTCTTCGGTATTCTCTTCGATTGGATAATCACCGTCACCGAAACGTTGCCCGTAGCGGCGATGCCCGCTTTGGAACATGTTGAAGTCCAGCCAGGGGGCGGCATTGAACCAAGTTGAGGAAGTGGTACGGCCGCGTGGGTGGAAGGTCATCAGGTGATTCTTGTCTATTGCTTTGATGGATGTGGCGAGAGCTTCCCATTCAGCGGTTTTTACGTCACCACGAATATCGCCTCCGATAAACCAGATGATATTCGGCTCGTCTTTATAGCGTTCGGCGAGGAATTTGCCGTAAGCCTTGGCTTGCTCTACCGTCATTTCTCCGCGACTCACAGGACTGCCCCAGATACAGACCATACCGATATAAAGTCCTTTCCGGGCAGCTGTACGGATAATGTAATCCATGTGGTCCCAATAGCCGTATACGCCTTTCTGATTGATGTTTTTGAAGTTATATCCATCAGTCATAGAATATTGTCCGTAGGTATTTATGGAGGGGACATTATTCAGGGTCTGAACTTGAATGACGTTATATCCCCGTTGTTTACATTGTTCCAGATAATACTCGGCTTCATCGCGGTTCAGACGTTGAGGCAGTAGCCATCCGGTTTCTCCTAGCCAAAAGAAAGGAGTGCCGTTTTCATGTTTCAGATAGCGACCTTCTTCGGAGACCATTAGTTTGCCATTGTTCCAGGGGATATACGTTTTCTGTGTTTTCTTCTGTGCAGAGGCGGGCATTGCCACAGTCAGCAAAAGCAGAAGAAAAGGGATTAGTTTGAATGTTTTCATTGTTATTGATGTTATTATAATTGTTTGCTTAATCACTAATTCATTCGTTCATATTCAATTGCCGCCAATATGAACGCCCCTACGGATTTGGGATCATTTTCTATCACGGGTTCGCCAATATAATACTCGAACGAGCCGTCACGATACTTTCCGGAGTTCCCGCCCAGTCCGGCTACGGCACAACAATGGGTCAATGTGTAAGTGCCGTCTTCTTCAAGACGGGTGAACTCACGGATCATGCCGTTGAATGCTTTCTGTACAGGGGTGATGTATTCGTTTCCGATATATCCCTCATTGATGGCTTTAGCAAGTGTATATATGAACAGGGCTGTTGCCGATGATTCCAGATAATTACCCTTGCGTGCTCCTTGGTCGGTCACTTGATACCAGGTTCCGGATTGCGGGTCCTGATACTTCACCATTGTCTGTGCCAGATCTTGCAGAATTTGCAGTACGCTGTCGCGTCCTTCGGTTTCCTGTGGCAAGTAATCCAATACATCCACTATGGCGGCTCCATACCATCCGATGCTGCGACTCCAGAAATTCGGTGAACAACCTGTTTCCCGGCTTGCCCATTTCTGCTCGCGGCTTTCATCCCATCCGTGATAATAGAGTCCTGTAGCCGGATCATAAGTCTTGCGGGCTATAAGCAGAATTTGTTTCACAGCTTCGTCTTGCAGGGTCGGCTCCCCAAAAGTGGCGCCATATTGTGCCAGATAAGGAGAGGCCATAAAGATACCGTCCAGCCACATCTGGTGCGGATACCTCAGCTTGTGCCAAAAACCGCCTTCGCTTGTGCGGGGCTGCTCCCTCATTTGTTTGCGCAAGGTGTCCATGGCTATTTTATAGCGTTCATCTCCCGTCCGGACATAGAAGTCGAAAAGAATCTTTCCGGCATTGACGTTGTCTATATTGAATGAAAGATATTTCATGGTTCTGATGTGTCCATCGTTATCAATCAGACTGTCCGCATAGATTTTGGCATAATCGTAGTAAGTGCTGTCTCCTGTATGCTTCCATTCTTCGAGCATGGATTTTACTACAAGTCCATGTGTATATCCCCAGCGCGGTTTGCTGGCCTTTTCAATCATCCAGGGTTCAGGAAAACGCTTCATTTCGGAGCGTGCCATGCGCTCGCTCCATTTTTCGGTCTTTGGTTTTTGGGTGGTTGTGCAGGCCATGAAACAGGTAATCCCGCACACCGTCAGTAGTTTCAGTGAGATACGATTCATATAAGTTCAGTATTTAGTTTCCAATCAATGTATATTGTTGTCCTGCCTGGGTGGGCAGATCGTATAAATAGGTCTTTGCTATTTCCACTTTGTTCAATTTGGCTTCGGGGCTGATTAACGGTTGGGCGATGACGGGAACTGCATAAAGCGGGTTGGGATTCTCACCTTTGGCACGTTTCAGACCTTTGCCTGTCAACGGACTCGTTGAGCGAAGGCGGCAATTGCCTCCTTTATGGGATTTTACAACCAGACGCTCCACTTTCCCGTTTTTCCAGCTTAGTTCCAGCTCGAAACCTCCGCGGGCGATGATTCCTTTCACGGTTCCGTCCTTCCAAACCGTCGGTAATGCGGGTAGCAGATAGATGAAACCGTCATGGCTTTGCATCAGCATTTCGGCAATGCCTGCGGCACAACCAAAGTTTCCGTCAATCTGGAAGGGTGGGTGTGCATCGAACAGGTTGGGGTAGGTACCTCCTTTCTTCTTTTCATTACGCACCAGGGTCAGTTGGTCTGTAATGAGCTTGTAGGCATGGTTGCCGTCGAGCAGACGTGCCCACAGGCAAACTTTCCATCCCATGCTCCAGCCAGTGGATGGGTCGCCGCGATGAATGAGGGAAGTGCGGGCAGCGTCGAATAATTCCGGGCTGCGGTAGGGAGATATCTGGTTGCTTGGAAACAGTCCGTACAGATGGGAAACGTGGCGGTGTACATCCTTCGGGTCATCCCAGTCGAACATCCATTCCTGCAACTGTCCCCAGCGTCCTACCTGCATGGGAGCCATTTCACGGAGGCGTTGTGAGAGTCGGGCGGCAAATGCCCGGTCTGTATCCAGGATGTCCGAGGCGGCTATGATGGCTGTCCAAAGGTCGAATATCAATTGATTGTCGAGGGTGCATCCGGCAGCTGTGGTAGACTTGCCATTACTGCCCGAATGTACATTTTCGGGTGAGTTGCTGGGACAGACCACCAGCCAGTTGTGCGCAGGTTCTTTCACCATGATTTCGTCGAAGAAGCGTCCGGACTCTCTCAAGATGGGATAGACGGAGCGCAGGAATTCAGTGTCTCCGGTGTAGAGGTAACGTTCCCAGAGATGCCGGCAAAGCCATGCGCCGCCGCTAGGCCATAAACCTGACGGAGCTTTGTCTACTGCGCCCGTGATGCGCCATATATCGGTGTTGTGATGTAGCACCCAGCCATTGGCGCCATACATGATGCGGGCGGTTTCCTTACCTGTTTCGCTGACTTCGCGTATCAGGCGGAACAGGGGGGCGTTCAGTTCGCTCAGGTTGGTGACTTCCGAGGGCCAATAGTTCATTTCCAGGTTAATGTTACAGGTATATTTGCTGTCCCAGGAGGGGAAAAGCTTATCGTTCCAGATTCCCTGAAGATTGGCGGGTTGCCCGCCGGGTTGGGATGAACAAATCAGGAGGTAACGTCCGAACTGGAAATAAGTAGCCACCAGATGTGCGTCATTGGTCTGTTTGAAGTTCTCCACGCGCTTGTCGGTAGTCACGTGTTCGTATCGGTTGTCTCCTAAATCCAGGGAGACGCGTGTCAGGTATCGGCGATAAAAGTCCGTATGGTTCTTCCGGGCTTCAGTGAATGAATGTGTCATAGCTTTTACCAGATAATCTTTGGCACGTTCGGCCGGATTGCCTGTGATGTCCTGATAGTTATTGAAGTTGGTGGCGATGGAGACGTAGACGATGGCTTCATCGGCTCCTTCTACTGAAAGCACACCGTCGGCACATGCCATCTGACCGCCAGTGTTCCGGGCGGTCAGTCTTCCCTGAAACTCCACTTTGCCTTTCAGTCCTTCGTGCAGGGAAGATACGCCGGAAAGTGTTACGCAGTTTCCCTCTTCGGAAGTGACGACGACATCCTGATGAGGGGAGGTGAGTTGAGCGTTGAAAGTAATCCGTCCCGGACGGTTGGCGGTTAAACGTACCATAATTACCTGATCGGTAAATGAAGTGATGGTTTCGCGCCGGTATTGCACCCCATCCACTGCATAGCGGACGAGGGTACGGGCAGAGTCGAGACTTAGTTCCCGGTAATAGTTCGTGTAACGGGTATGTCCGGGAAACGCGATCCGCAGGTCGCCAAAGCTTTGATAGGGCATTCCCGAATTGCTCTTTGCCATGACCTTTTCGGTGGCGAGCGTCTGTGCTTCCAGATATTTGCCGGCAAATACAAGGTCGCGTACCCGGGGAATGTATTCCAGTGCATTGGGGTTGGCGTTGTTGTTGGGGCGTCCCGCCCAGATGGTTTCTTCGTTCAGTTGTATCTGCTCCGTGGCGGGCGTACCGTATACCATAGCTCCCAGACGCCCGTTCCCTAAGGGGAGGGCTTCCGTCCATACTTGTGCAGGGCGGTCGTACCAAAGTTTGTATTCCTGTGCGGACAGGCGCGACTCCTGTGCAGAAATATTGCCCACGGATACCAGTACAAACAGATAGCCGAATAATCTCTTTTTATTCATCTTTTCTAATAGCTTTTATACTTTTAGAAAAGGACGGTTAAAGATGGCTTTTGTACCCAGCAAATAGGTGATAAAATGTCGTACTAATCCGGTCATTGCATGTAATAGCGCTTGCTGGACCATTTCTTGTTGAGTACAAAACGCGCCTCATTGCGTCTCTTCTTTAAAGATATTGTATGAAATTTCAGATGATTCATATTCATGAGACAGATTAAACTGATACTTCTTTTAGCTTCCGCCTCCGTCACGGGAGCATTTGCACAGAACAACGGACTGACGGATATGAGCCGGAGCCGCTACGCCCGGATGGTGAACACCGGCATTGATGCCGTACATTGGACAGATGGCTTCTGGGCAGAGCGCTTTGATGTGTTCAGCCGTACCTCCCTGCAAAGCATGTGGAACACTTGGAACACGCCCGAAGTATCTCACGGCTTCCGTAATTTTGAGATCGCTGCCGGCATTTGCGAGGGTGAACACTGGGGACCACCCTTTCATGATGGGGACATGTATAAATGGATGGAAGGAGTAGCCTCAGTTTATGCAGTCAACAAAGACCCCGAACTGGACAAACTAATGGACCGTTTCATTACTTGCGTCGTAAAGGCTCAGCGGGCAGATGGATATATCCATACCCCGGTTATTATCGAAGAGCTTAATAAAGGAATCGATACTCATACCCTGGAAGAGCCGCATAAGCAAACAGTCGTCGGAACCAAGGTAGGATCCGAAGATGAGAAAGGCGCCTTTGCCAATCGCTTGAACTTTGAAACCTACAATCTGGGACATCTGATGATGGCCGCCATCGTCCATCGCCGTGCCACCGGGAAGACCACTCTTTTTGATGCAGCCGTTCGTGCCACCGATTTCCTTTGTCATTTCTATGAAACCGCTTCCGCTGAATTGGCCCGTAACGCTATCTGTCCTTCCCATTATATGGGGGTAGTCGAAATGTACCGCGCCACAGGGAATCCACGTTATCTGGAACTGTCGAAGAATTTGATTGACATTCGGGGGATGGTGGAAAATGGTACGGATGATAATCAGGACCGCATTCCTTTCCGTGAGCAGTACCGGGCGATGGGACATGCGGTACGTGCCAATTACCTGTATGCCGGGGTGGCGGATGTCTATGCCGAAACCGGTGAGGAGCAATTGATGAAGAACCTGACCAGTATTTGGAATGACATCGTCACCCGGAAGATGTATGTGACCGGGGCTTGCGGTGCCCTTTATGACGGAACTTCGCCTGACGGCACCTGTTATGAGCCGGATAGTATTCAGAAGGTACATCAAAGCTATGGTCGCCCTTATCAATTACCCAATAGTACAGCTCATAATGAAACCTGCGCTAACATCGGCAATATGCTTTTTAACTGGCGCATGCTGGAAGTGACGGGAGACGCCAAGTATGCGGAGCTAGTGGAAACATGTCTTTATAACAGTGTTCTGAGTGGTATCAGTTTGGATGGAAAGAAATATTTCTATACGAATCCGCTCCGTATCAGTGCTGATTTACCTTATACACTTCGCTGGCCGAAAGAACGGACGGAGTATATCAGTTGCTTCTGCTGCCCGCCTAATACGTTGCGTACACTCTGCCAGGCACAGAACTATGCTTATACATTGGGTTCCGAAGGCATTTATTGCAATTTGTATGGTGCGAATACATTGACTACAAACTGGAGAGATAAAGGAGAAATTGCTTTGACACAGAAGACCGCTTATCCTTGGGAAGGCAATGTACGTGTAGAGTTTGACCGGGTGCCCCGCAAAGCCGGTGCCTTCTCCCTTTTCCTCCGTATACCGGAGTGGTGTGAGAAAGCTATGCTGACAGTAAATGGAGAGCCGGTTCCGGTTGCCGCAAAAGCAAATACGTATGCGGAGGTAAAACGTACCTGGAAGAAGGGGGATGTGGTAGAGTGGGTGGTGGATATGCCTGTCCGCCTGCTTGAGGCTCATCCGTTGGCGGAAGAAATACGCAATCAGGTAGTGGTGAAGCGCGGACCGTTGGTATATTGCTTGGAGAGCATGGATATGACAGGTGGCGGAAGCATTGATAATGTACTGATCCCTGCTGATATCAAACTCATTCCAAAGAAAGTGATAATTGAAGGTAGTCCGGTTGTTGCTCTTGAGGGCAAGGCTCGTCTGATTTCATCCAATTCCTGGGAAGGGATACTTTACCGGCCTGTCAGTTTCGCCGGGAAGACGGTGGATATCCGTTTGATTCCTTACTATGCTTGGGGGAATAGGGGGAAAGGAGAAATGACCGTTTGGATGCCTCTGGGGAGATAAATACAGATACGCGTCGTCCGCGTATCTATAATCAAACATTATGTCGAATAGAAGAATCATACTAATAACTGCCTTGTCGCTCTTCACCCTTGTAGGGCATGCAGGCGATATTTGGGTTTCCCCACGTGGAAATGATCAGAATGATGGTACCCGTCAATCTCCGAAGGCAACACTGACCTCCGCCCTGCGTCAGGCACGCGAGTGGCGCCGAACAGGAGATAATCGTGTGCTGGGAGGCATCACAGTGTATATGGAGGGCGGTGTTTATTCCCTCTATGAACCGGTATTCATTCGTACTGAAGATAGCGGGACAAAGGGTTCGCCCACCGTTATTCGCTCCGTTCGTGGCGAGGATGCCGTATTAAGTGGTGGTGTGTCTATCAGGAACTGGAAAAAACAAGGAAAACTATGGGTGGCGGATGTACCGATGTTCAATGGCCGTCCGCTGGATTTCCGCCAACTGTGGGTGGATGGACAAAAGGCCACACGTGCCCGTGATGTGGAGGACTTTGAGAATATGCATCGCATTTGCAGTGTTGACGAGAAGACTGAAACTCTTTATGTGCCTGCCGCCGCCGTTCGCCAGATTACGGATGGGAAAGGCGCGTTAAAGTCAAGATACGCCGAAATGGTACTTCACCAGATGTGGTGTGTGGCTAATCTTCGGATTCGTTCTGTGCAGGTTTTGGGAGATAGTGCGGCAGTCCGTTTCCATCAGCCCGAGAGTCGTATCCAGTTTGAACATCCCTGGCCGCGTCCCATGGTAACGACCGATGGACACAATTCAGCTTTTTATCTGACCAATGCACGTGAACTGCTGGATGTTCCGGGAGAGTGGTATCATGATATAGATACCCGTAAGCTTTATTATTATCCGCGTGAGGGAGAAAATATGCAATTAGCGGAAGCGATTGTGCCTGCTATTGAGACATTGGTGCAAATTGAAGGTACTTTGGATCGTCCGGTTACTAATCTTCGTTTCGAGCGGATCACTTTCTCATATACCACCTGGATGCGTCCTTCCGTAAAAGGGCACGTTCCTCTTCAGGCTGGTATGTATCTGACGGATGGGTATCGTATCGATCCGAAAATGAAACGGAATTACAGGAATCATCCGTTGGATAACCAGGGCTGGTTGGGACGTCCTGCGGCGGCAGTTCGGGTGGCTGCCGCTGGGGCGATAGACTTTGAACACTGCCATTTCGAGCATCTGGGCTCCACGGGGGTGGATTATGAAGAAGCGGTGCATGGAGGAATCATCCGTGGTTGTCTTTTTCGTGATATTGCGGGGAATGGTTTATTGGTCGGGAGTTTCTCCCCGGCAGCTCACGAGACACATCTTCCGTACGATCCTGCCGACCGTCGTGAAGTGTGTACACATCAACGGATTGACAATTGTTATTTTACGGAGACGGGTAACGAAGATTGGGGTTGTCTTGCCATTGCTGCGGGATATGTAAGCGACATCCATATCGTGCACAATGAAATATGCGAAGTGCCTTATAGCGGTATCAGCCTTGGCTGGGGATGGACTCAGACAGTGAATTGTATGAAGAATAATCAGGTTCATGCCAATCTGATCCATCACTATGCGAAGCATATGTATGATGTGGCAGGAATTTATACGTTAGGTTCCCAGCCCAAGACCTATGTAACGGAGAATTGTGTGCATAGCATTTATAAGCCGGGTTATGTGCATGACCCTAACCACTGGTTTTATCTCTATACCGATGAGGGTTCGTCTTTTATCACCGTCCGCGATAATTGGACGGAAGGGGAGAAGTATCTGCAAAATGCGAATGGACCCGGAAATGTGTGGGAGAATAACGGGCCGGGAGTGGATGCGGCTATTCGTGAACGGGCAGGGCTGGAAGAGGAATATAAAGACTTGAAGAATAAATGATAATTTATCGGCGAGAGAATTGTTACGCGGAAGTATCTTAAATTCTCCTCCTCTTGGGAGGAGGGGAATTGAGATAGTCAGAATATCAATAGCTACGCCGATAAATTATCATTCAACGAATCTGGAAATCTTAATTCAATATTATAGTAGAAATGAAAAACAGATGGATCGTAGTTTTGGTTGCCATATCATTGGCAACTTGCACTTTTGCCCAAACCTGGATATGGTATCCGGGCGATTATGAAATATGGTTAGGCAACCGGATGAATAACCGTCGTACGGAGCGGGGTGCTTTTTTTCCTCCTTTTTGGAAGACCGACAGCCACTATGTAGTCGTGGAATTCAGCAAACAACTGAACCTTTCCGAACCGGAAGAAATCTTCATTGCCGCTGAAGGAAAGTATAACGTTAAGCTGGATGGAAAACTCCAATTCGGTATGCCGGAAACCTTATTGCTTCCGGCCGGGACACATAATTTGAATATTAAAGTCTGGAATCAGTCGACTCCCCCTGCCATCTACGTAAAAGGTAAGACTGTAAACTCCGATGCTACCTGGCGTGTGACTTATGAAGACAAGGAATGGATTGACGAAAGCGGCAAAGCCAGTGACACCTCAGCCACCATCTATATGGATGCCGGCTGCTGGAACTTTGACGGAGCCACACAACTCCCTTCCCAATTCCGATTGATGCGGACACTCCATCAGCCCACCTCCCGTGCTACACAACCCGAAGGAGGCATCCTCTATGATTTCGGAAAAGAAACATTCGGTTACCTCACTCTGAAGAATCTCTCCGGTAAAGGCATCATCGACATCTATTACGGTGAAAGTCCGGAAGAGGCGAAAGACAAGGCATACTGCGAAACATTGGATAAACTGCAACTGGAAGCAGGACAAGTCACTGATCTTGCCATCCGCCAAACATCCCCGCTGTCCGGTATCGAAAACGAATATACTCTGGAAAACAGTAAGGCTTTCCGCTACGTCTATATCACTCATGAACCGGGGGTACAGATAGGTGAGGTATCTATGCAGTACGAATACCTTCCCGAAGAATATCGTGGAACTTTCCGTTGCAATGATGAAGAACTGAACCGTATTTGGGAAGTGGGTGCCTACACTATGCACCTCACTACCCGTGAGTTTTTTATCGACGGCATCAAGCGTGACCGTTGGGTGTGGAGCGGAGACGCCATTCAGAGTTATCTGATGAACTACTATCTCTTTTTTGACAGTGAGTCGGTGAAGCGTACTATTTGGTTGCTTCGGGGTAAAGATCCTGTGACCAGTCATAGCAATACGATTATGGATTATACATTCTATTGGTTTCTCAGCGTCTACGATTATTACCTGTATAGTGGTGACCGGCAGTTTGTCAATCAACTCTATCCACGTATGCAGACTATGATGGATTATGTGTTGGGACGCACCAATAAGAACGGTATGGTTGAAGGTATGTCCGGTGATTGGGTATTTGTAGACTGGGCCGACGGTTATCTGGATAAAAAGGGAGAACTCTCTTTTGAGCAGGTTCTGTTCTGCCGGAGTCTTGAGACAATGGCGCTCTGTGCAGGGTTGGTGGGAGACCGGACCAACCAACAGAAATATGAGAAACTGGCTGCTACCTTGAAAGCTAAACTGGAAACGACATTCTGGAATGCCTCAAAACAGGCCCTTGTACATAACAGCATCAATGGTGTTCAGAGCGATGCCGTCACCCGTTATGCCAATATGTTTTCCGTTTTCTTCAACTATCTGACTCCGGAGAAACAGCAGGCCATCAAACATTCCGTTCTTTTGAATGACAGCATCCTGAAGATCACGACTCCCTATATGCGCTTTTATGAGTTAGAAGCCCTTTGTGCGCTTGGTGAACAAGAAACAGTGATGCAGGAAATGAAAGCGTACTGGGGAGGAATGTTGAAAGAAGGTGCCACTTCCTTTTGGGAAAAATATAATCCGGAGGAAAGCGGTACGCAGCATCTCTCCATGTATGGTCGTCCTTATGGGAAGAGTCTGTGTCATGCTTGGGGAGCAAGTCCTATTTATCTGCTCGGCAAATATTACCTGGGAGTGAAACCTGTGAAAGAAGGCTATAAGGAATTCTCTATAACTCCGGTATTGGGAGGTCTGAAATGGATGGAAGGCAGTGTACCTACACCGAACGGAAATATACATATCCATATGGACCGGAAAATGATTAAGGTACGCGCAACAGAAGGCAAAGGGTATCTGACGATAAAAAGCCGCCGGCAGCCAAAGGCTAATATTGGAACTGTGGAAAAGATTGATGAGAATACCTGGCGCCTCTGGATAGATACTCCGGAAGAGAGAATTGTTAGCGGATTGAAGTACTGAAAGGCAGAATATGAGTACAAACGGATACTTACTGCGTCTTTTTACTATAAACTCAGGTTTGGCAAGTGTAGTGAGTAAAATTATCATTTGTAAGCTTCTCTCAAAGTTTACCACACTTCAATATAAAGTAAAACCATCCTCTCCTCTTCTTTCGTAGAAAGAGAGAGAGTTATCATAAATAGAAATATGAGAAATATCAGATTATTCATGTTTGCGGCATGTACACTCCTTTTTGCAGCGTGCGGCAAGCAAACCGTGAAGATTATAACTCCGCCGGATGCGTCGAATCGTATTCTGTTTGGTGCGGAACAGTTACAAACCACTCTGGATAAAGCGGGCTATCAGGTTGTGATGCAACAGGGAGATACTATATTCTCCAACCCGGATGTCCGAACCATCCTGCTGACAGAAACCAATGATACGACTTTAAAGAAAGAAGGCTTTCAGATTACAACAGTCGGTAATCTGACGAAAGTATCCGGCAGGGATGGCAGCGGTGTCATCTATGGATGCCGTGAACTGATAGACCGTGTGAGTAGTTCAAAAGGCAAACTGAACCTTCCCGAGAAGCTGACAGATGGACCGGAAATGGTATTGCGTGGCGCCTGCGTAGGATTGCAGAAGATGACTTATCTGCCGGGTCACGGCGTATATGAATATCCTTATACACCAGAGAGTTTTCCCTGGTTCTATGATAAAGAACAATGGATTAAATATCTGGATATGCTGGTTGCTAATCGTATGAACTCACTTTATCTCTGGAACGGGCATCCGTTTGCTTCGTTAGTGAAGCTGAAAGACTACCCGTTTGCATTGGAAGTGGACGAAGAGACCTTCAAAAAGAACGAAGAAATGTTTTCTTTCCTTACGGAAGAAGCGGATAAACGTGGTATCTTTGTGATACAAATGTTCTACAATATCATTCTTTCAAAGCTGTTTGCCGAACATTACGGTCTGAGAACACAGGATCGTAACCGTCCTATTACTCCTTTAATTGCGGATTATACTCGTAAGAGCATTGCCGCTTTTATTGAGAAATATCCTAATGTAGGATTGCTTGTTTGCTTGGGTGAAGCCATGTGTACAGTGGAGGATGATGTGGAATGGTTCACAAAGACAATTATCCCCGGAGTAAAGGATGGATTACAGGCACTTGGACGTACAGATGAACCGCCTCTCTTGTTGCGTGCACACGATACAGACTGTAAATTAGTGATGGATGCCGCCCTGCCACTCTATAAGAATCTTTATACCATGCATAAGTATAACGGTGAATCACTGACCACATACGAACCTCGCGGACCATGGGCAAAGATACATACGGATTTGAGTTCACTCGGTTCTATCCATATCAGTAATGTTCATATTCTGGCGAATCTGGAACCTTTCCGTTGGGGGTCTCCCGATTTTGTGCAGAAGGCTGTAAAGGCCATGCACGATGTTCATGGCGCAAATGCCCTGCATCTTTACCCACAGGCTTCTTATTGGGATTGGCCATACACTGCCGACAAATTACCGGATGGCAAGCGGGAATTTCAGCTTGACCGTGACTGGATATGGTATCAGACCTGGGGACGATATGCATGGAACTGTCGTCGTAATCGTTCACAGGAAATTGATTACTGGAATCATCAGTTAGGTAAATTCTATGGTACATCTGATGAAAATGCCGGACTGATTCGTGAGGCGTATGAAGAAAGTGGCGAAATAGCACCGAAGCTGCTGCGTCGTTTCGGCATCACAGAAGGAAATCGCCAGACATTGTTGCTGGGTATGTTTATGAGTCAGTTTGTCAATCCATACAAATACACCATCTATCCGGGGTTCTATGAAAGTTGCGGACCGGAAGGTGAGAAACTGATAGAATATGTAGAAAAGGAATGGAAAAAGCAACCTCATGCAGGTGAGTTGCCTTTGGATATCATTGCCCAGGCTATAGAGCATGGAGATAAAGCGGTAGCCGCCATTGATAAGGCAGCAAATTCCGTATCTGACAATAAAGATGAGTTCGCACGTTTGCAGAATGACATGCATTGTTATCGCGAGTTTGCATATGCGTTTAATCTGAAAGTGAGAGCTGCCAAACTGGTATTGGATTATCAGTGGGGAAAAGATCTAAAGAATCTGGAAAATGCCATTCCTCTGATGGAGCAGAGTCTGGAACATTATCGTAAATTAGTGAAACTTACAGATGAACATTATCTGTATGCCAATAGTATGCAGACAGCACAACGCCGTATTCCTATAGGTGGAGATGGCGGCAACAATAAGACTTGGAAAGAATTGCTGGTACATTACGAAAAGGAACTGGAGAATTTTAAAGCGAACCTTGTTCTGCTGGAGGAAAAACAAAATGGAAAAGCAACTGCTGAATCGGTAGATATTCCGGCCTGGGCTTCCGCCAGTGTGAAAATTCTATCCGGTTATCCGACCGTTAAATTAAGTGAGGGCGCTTCCCTGTTTACTAATCTTCCGGGAAAGATAGAAGCCATGGCTCCTGAACTGGAAGGATTGAAAGCATTTCGTTTCAATGCCAATGAGCAGCGTGAAAAGGGAACAAGTATTACTTTTGAAACGGATGCGCCGGTAAAACTTCTGGTCGCCTATTTCAAGGATGACCAAAAGAAGTATGCCAAAGCACCGAAACTTGAGATTGATGCTTCGGCTAATGATTACGGTCAGGCCGAGCCGATATTGACGAATGCTGTTCGTATCAGTGGAATGCCACTGGCCAATGTACATGCATATAGTTTTCAGGCAGGCAAGCATACGCTGATGTTGCCGAAAGGATATCTCCAGGTTCTGGGATTTACGGATGCGGATATGAAGGCCCGTAATGCAGGATTGGCCGGAGACGAAGAAACAATGGATTGGTTGTTTTATTAATACTGAATCATGAGAAAACTATCACTGACATTCTTTTGCATGATATCTGCCCTGTCTGCTTTTGCTCAGCGTGATGTTGCGCAGGAGCGGATGGAGCAGATTTTCGAAGAAGCAAAAACACCCTATAAATATGGACTGGTGGTTGCCCCGGAGGATAATCACCATAAAATAGATTGCCCTACGGTCTTCCGTCAGGGAGACAAATGGCTGATGACCTATGTTGTTTATAACGGTAAGGGAGGGACAGACGGCCGTGGTTATGAAACCTGGCTGGCAGAAAGTGATAATTTGCTTGAGTGGCGCACATTGGGGCGGGTTCTTTCGTACCGGGATGGTGAATGGGATTGCAATCAAAGAGGTGGATTTCCTGCTCTACCGGATATAGAGTGGGGAGGAAGCTATGAACTTCAGACTTATAAGGACCGTCATTGGATGACTTACATCGGTGGAGAAGGAACAGGGTACGAGGCTGTGAAGGCACCGCTTTTTGTCGGTTTGGCATGGACGAAAGGAGATTTGTCTACTGCGCACGAGTGGGAGTCTCTGAATAAGCCCATTCTGAGTATCCATGACAAGGATGCCCAATGGTGGGAAAAGCTGACTCAATATAAAAGTACCGTCTATTGGGATAAGGATAAGACGTTGGGTGCCCCCTTTGTTATGTTCTATAATGCGGGAGGCCGCCATCCGGAAACAGGTCTGAAAGGGGAACGTGTAGGGATAGCCCTTTCTAAAGATATGAAAACATGGAAACGTTATCCCGGAAATCCTGTTTTTGCACACGAAGCTGATGGAACCATCACGGGAGATGCCCATATACAGAAAATGGGAGATGTGTATGTAATGTTCTATTTTTCAGCTTTTGAACCGTCACGGAGATACAAGGCTTTCAATACTTTTGCTGCCAGCTATGATTTGGTGCACTGGACCGACTGGACTGGAGAAGACCTTATTATTCCCTCTAAAAACTATGATGAACTGTTTGCCCATAAAAGTTATGTGGTAAAGCATGATGGAGTTGTTTATCACTTCTATTGTGCGGTTAATAATGCGGAGCAGCGGGGGATTGCGGTTGCTACCAGTAAACCGATGGGACGTTCTGCCGTCCGTTTCCCAAAAACGGAGACGAAGAATCGTCGTATACTGACCGAATTGAATGAAGATTGGAAAACATGGCTGATTGATCATTCACAACCGGTGAATACTAATTCATTACAGCGTGATAATGCAATCAATTGTCAACTGCCTCACAACTGGGATGATTACTATGGTTATCGTCAGCTCACTCATGGCAATCTGCATGGCACTGCTATGTATGTGAAAGATTTTACTTTGGATAATTACCAATCCCGGAAGCGCTATTTTCTTCGTTTCGAAGGAGTAGGCACTTATGCCACAATTCAATTGAATGGTCAGGATTTTGGGCGGCATCCCGTAGGACGCACAACATTGACCTTGGATGTGACCGATGCATTGAGGCAAGGTAGCAATCATCTGGAGGTAAAAGCTGAGCACCCGGAAATGATTGCCGATATGCCTTGGGTGTGTGGCGGCTGTTCTTCGGAATGGGGATTCAGTGAAGGTTCGCAACCTTTAGGAATCTTCCGGCCTGTGGTGTTGGAAGGTACAGATGAAATCCGTATCGAACCTTTCGGAGTACATATCTGGAATGATGAGAAAGCAGCTAATGTATTTGTCGATACGGAGGTTAAGAACTATGGTAAGACTACGGAAACGATTGAAGTGGTTAATAAATTGAGCAATGCGGATGGAAAGCAAGTGTTCCGTCTGGCCAGGAAAGTGACATTGGCACCGGGAGAGATGAAGGTGGTTCGCCAGCACTCTCCTGTAGAGAATCCGGTGTTGTGGAGTACAGATAATCCTTATCTGTATAAACTGGCAAGCATGATTAAGCGGGATACGAAGACTACGGATGAGGTATCGACTCCTTTCGGTATCCGTACCATCAGCTGGCCGGTGAAACGGAATGACGGAGACGGACGTTTCTATTTGAATGGAAAGCCTGTCTTTATCAATGGAGTTTGCGAGTACGAACATCAGTTCGGACAAAGTCACGCGTTCAGCAGGGAGCAGGTAGCTGCAAGGGTAAAGCAGATATGTGCGGCAGGCTTTAACGGTTTCCGTGACGCCCATCAGCCCCATCATCTTGATTATCAGAAATACTGGGATGAAAAAGGTATTTTGTTCTGGACGCAATTCTCCGCACATGTATGGTATGACACACCGGAATTCCGGGAGAATTTTAAGAAGCTGCTTCGCCAGTGGGTGAAAGAGCGTCGCAATTCCCCCTCAGTCGTTATATGGGGATTGCAGAATGAAAGTACATTGCCCCGTGAATTTGCACAGGAATGTAGTGAGATTATCCGGGAGATGGATCCGACGGCGCGTACGATGCGTGTCATCACTACCTGTAATGGTGGGGAAGGAACCGACTGGAATGTAATCCAGAATTGGAGTGGTACGTACGGGGGAGATGTCACCAAATATGGAAAAGAACTCTCCCGGAAGAATCAACTGTTGAACGGAGAATATGGTGCATGGAGAAGCATCGGATTGCATACGGAATCCGGAGAGTTTGAGGTGAACGGAACGTGGAGTGAAGATCGTATGTGCCGGCTGATGGAAACTAAGATCCGTTTGGCGGAGCAGGCAAGAGATAGTGTTTGCGGACAATTCCAATGGATATATAGCAGTCATGACAATCCCGGACGCCGCCAGCCGGATGAAGCTTACCGGAAAATAGATAAGGTAGGACCATTCAATTATAAAGGATTGGTGACTCCGTGGGAAGAGCCGCTGGATGTATATTATATGTATCGTGCCAACTATGTTCCGGCAGCCAAAGATCCTATGGTTTATCTCATATCACATACCTGGACGGATCGTTTTAAGGAGGGGCGTCGCCGGGCTACTATCGAGGCTTATAGTAATTGCGATTCTGTATTGCTCTATAACGATATGTCTGATGGGAAAGTCACTTTCCTCGGACGGAAGGGGAATAATGGAGTAGGAACTCATTTCGTGTGGGAGAACCGGGATATCCGCTACAATGTACTTCGCGCGGTAGGTTATTACAAAGGAAAACCTGTTGCGGAAGATATAATCATTCTGGGAGGATTAGAGCGGGCGCCTCACTTTGATACGCTTTATCAGGAAGCAAAGCCTGTACTGAAGGGAGAGGAGGGATATAATTACCTGTATCGCATCAATTGCGGTGGGGATGAATATACGGATAGCTTCGGGCAACTCTGGTCACAGGATAATCTGGGGTATTCCCGTTCATGGGCTGCAAATTTTGAAGGTCTGAATCCTTATCTTGCCAGCCAGCGTACGACGTCTGATCCGATACGTGGCACGCGCGACTGGACGTTATTTCAGTCCTTCCGCTTTGGCCGTCACCAGTTGGAATATCGTTTTCCTGTAGCCGACGGAACCTATCGTATCGAATTTTACTTTACAGAGCCCTGGCATGGTACGGGAGGAAGTGCTTCTACCGATTGTGAAGGTTTGCGCATATTTGATGTAATGGTGAACGATTCCCTCGTGTTGGATGATCTGGACGTATGGGCTGAAAGTGGCCATGACGGTACATGCAAAAAGGTAGTATATGCTGTTGCGAAGCAAGGCCTGCTGAAAATACACTTCCCGGAAGTAAAGGCCGGTCAGGCACTGATTTCCGGAATTGCCATTGCTTCTGCAAGTCAGGAACTGAAACCGTCTGTGTTTCCGGCTTTAGGGCTGAAAGCTTCGGAACTACTTTCAGCGGCGGACAGGAACTGGGCGGCTCCGGACTGGAGTTGGGAGGCGGCAGATAAAGAGCTTTTGGTGAAGACTCCCAAGGAATTGCTTCCGGAAGATAAGAATGCTCGTGCCAGTGTGGCGTATGAGGCTGAGACAGCTTTTGTAAAAGGTACTTTTACAAAGAGGGAGCATCGCAAACAGATGGGCATCTTCTTTGGAAAAGGAAAGAAGAATAGCATCGAGTGGAGTGTTTCTACCGGATTGGCCCAAATCTACGCTCTCCGGTTTAAGTATATGAATACAACTGGTAAGCCGCTGCCTGTACGGATGCAGTTTATCGACAGCAAAGGTGTGACGTTGAAAGATGATATCCTTACTTTCCCTGAAACGCCCGATAAGTGGAAAATGGTGAGTACCACTACCGGAACATTCATCAATGCGGGCTATTATAAAGTGCTGCTTTCGGCGGAAGATATGAATGGATTGGCGTTTGACGCATTGGAGATTCAGTAAAGAGTACAAAATACATCTTCGTCCGTCTATCCTAATATTAATAGTGTAACGAATGAAGATATATACTTTACTCTTTGGTCTATTGCTCCCCATCCAGCCGTCAGCACAAACTGTGCATGACTGGGAGAATCACCATGTACTTCAAATCAACCGCGAACCGGCGCGGGCCGCATTTACTCCTTTCCACGCACAGAAGGGAGATTGTTCCATCTGTCTGGATGGAACATGGAAGTTTCGCTGGACACCTGTGCCCGATGAAAGAATTGTAGAGTTCTATCAGACGGATTTCAATGATAAAGACTGGGTCGGTTTTCCCGTACCTGCCAATTGGGAAGTAAACGGATATGGTACGCCGATATACGTTTCGGCAGGCTATCCGTTCAAGATAGATCCACCCCGGGTGATGGGTGAACCGAAGGTTGACTATACGACTTACAAAGAGCGGAATCCCGTAGGACAATATCGCCGTTCGTTTCAGTTGCCTGCTGGTTGGGAAGCAAGAGGCCAGACCTTTCTTCGTTTCGAAGGAGTGATGAGTGCTTTCTATGTCTGGATAAATGGAGAACGGGTAGGGTATAGCCAGGGAAGTATGGAACCGAGTGAATTCAATATTACAAACTACCTGCATGCCGGAGAGAATCAGATCGCACTGGAGGTTTACCGGTATAGTGACGGCTCTTATCTTGAAGATCAGGACTTCTGGCGTTTTGGTGGTATCCACCGCAGCATCCATTTGCTGCACACACCCGATATCCGTATCCGTGATTATGCAGTGCGGACTCTTCCGGTTTCTACGGACTATCAGGATTTCATCTTGCAGATAGATCCTCAATTCAGCGTTTACCGAGGGATGACCGGAAAAGGAACTACCCTGCAGGGAGTATTGAAAGATGCTTCCGGACGAGAAATCGCGACACTGAAAGGGGATGTGGAAGATATACTCGACCTGGAACATAAAGCGGGCAGGATGAACGAATGGTATCCTCAACGTGGTCCCCGTAAATTGGGACGTATGTCGGCAACGATAAAATCTCCGAAAAGGTGGACTGCTGAAACCCCTTATTTGTATAAACTGCACCTGACTCTGCTGACTGCCGAAGGTGAAGTAATAGAGCAGGTAGAACAATCTGTCGGTTTCCGTTCAGTGGAAATACGAAACGGACAACTGCTGGTTAATGGCGCACCGGTTCGTTTCCGTGGGGTGAACCGCCATGAACACGATCCCCGTACGGCTCGTGTCATGAGCGAAGAACGTATGTTGCAGGATATTCTTCTGATGAAGCAAGCCAATATTAATGCGGTGCGAACCAGTCATTATCCCAATGTCAGCCGCTGGTATGAGCTTTGTGACAGTCTGGGGCTTTATGTCATGGATGAGGCTGACATTGAGGAGCATGGTTTGCGCGGAATCTTAGCCAGCACTCCCGATTGGCATGCCGCATTTCTGGACCGTGCCGTGCGGATGGCAGAACGGGATAAAAATCATCCAAGCATTGTAATGTGGAGTATGGGTAATGAGAGTGGTTATGGTCCGAATTTTGCCGCTATTTCAGCTTGGCTGCATGACTTCGATCCGACACGTCCCGTGCATTATGAAGGTGCACAGGGAGCCGGCGGTGAACCCGATCCGAAGACGGTAGATGTAATCAGTCGTTTCTATACCCGGGTAAAACAGGAGTATCTGAATCCCGGCATTGCCGAGGGAGAAGATAAGGAACGTGCGGAAAATGCACGTTGGGAGCGGCTGTTGGAAATTGCGGAACGTACCAATGACAACCGTCCCGTGATGACGAGTGAATACGCTCACTCCATGGGAAATGCTCTGGGGAATTTCAAGGAATATTGGGACGAGATATACAGTAATCCCCGTATGCTGGGCGGATTTATCTGGGATTGGGTAGATCAGGGTATCTACAAGACGTTACCCGATGGACGTATCATGGTAGCTTACGGTGGTGATTTTGGCGATAAACCGAATCTGAAGGCTTTTTGCTTCAATGGTCTGTTGATGAGTGACCGCGAAACAACTCCTAAATATTGGGAGGTGAAGAAAGTATATTCACCCGTGGAGTTGAGAGTGGAGAGTGGAGAGCTGAGAGTGACGAATAGGAATCATCATACGGATTTGTCCCAATATCGCTGTTTGTGGACGTTGTCCATAGATGGGAAGCAGAAGGATCAAGGAGAAATAACATTGCCCGAGGTAGCTCCCGGAGAAAGTGAAACGATCCCTTTACCTGTTTCCATAGCCGGCAAGAAAGCTTCGGCAAAGGCTACTTCTGACCTGCGTCTCACAATAAGCTTCATCTTGAAGCGGGATGCTCTTTGGGCGAAAGCCGGGCATGAAGTGGCATGGGAGCAGTTCTGCATTCAGGAAGGCGCATTATTGTCTTCCAAACTTGAGAATAGAGGGAGACTGAAGGTAAGGGCAGATGAAGAACATTTATCCATCAGTGGGAGCGGCTTTTCTATTCAATGGGAGAAAAACGCAACCGGGAGCCTGACTTCCCTTACTTATCATGGAAAAGAAATGCTGGCTCATCCGGCTGATTTTCCTCTTCAACCTGTAACGCAGGCCTTCCGTGCACCGACAGATAATGATAAGAGTTTTGGCAACTGGTTGGCTAAAGACTGGAGCTTGCATCAAATGGATAATCCTCGTATCAGTCTGGACTCTTTTAAGCATGAAGTCCGTGAGGACGGAGCGGTCATTGTCCGTGTTCAAACCAGGAATCGCTATAAAGAAGGTGCAATCGTGACAACGTCTCTCTATACCATCCTTTCCGATGGAACCATAGACTTGAAAACTACTTTCCAACCGCAGGGAATTCTGCCCGAACTACCCCGTTTGGGAATAGCATTCTGCCTTTCATCCGATTATAATACTTTTATCTGGCAAGGGCGTGGTCCGCAGGATAATTATCCTGACCGTAAGACTTCCGCTGCTGTCGGACTTTGGAAAGGATCGGTTGCCGACCAGTATATGCATTATCCCCGTCCGCAAGATAGTGGAAATAAGGAAGAAGTGCGTCTCCTTATGCTGACCGACAGGCATGGCAAAGGTATTCGTGTCGATGCTGTGGAAGATGTCTTTTCTGCTTCTGCCCTGCACTATACCGCACAGGATTTATATAAAGAAACGCATGACTGTAATCTGAAACCACGTTCTGAGATTATCCTGAGTTTGGATGCCGCTGTACTTGGATTGGGTAACAGCAGTTGCGGACCGGGTGTACTGAAGAAGTATGCCATTGATAAGAAGGAACATACCTTGCATATACGGATTTGTAATGAGAAATAGGAGCCGGTATAGTGCTGGAGCAAGATTTCCCTTCGGCATACTATTTTTATAGGCATTACTATCTCAATTGAAGGTGTGTCAAAACTGGAAAGTAACTTAAGCTCCCCTCCTCCCAGGAGGAGGAGAATTAAGATAGTCCGGTTAGCACGCCGAAGGGAAAAACTGCTTCAGTACCGCCCCGGTATCAGTAACTAAGAATAACTAACACAATAATGAAAGTAACAATGAGAAACGTAACCACTTTATTATCAACCTTGGCATTAGCCACCACCCTGACTGCCCAGACACTTCCGCAGACAGAGCGGCAATACCTCTCCGGCCACGGATGCGACGACACAGTAGAATGGGACTTTTTCTGTACCGACGGACGTAACTCCGGTCGATGGACGAAAATAGGCGTCCCCTCTTGCTGGGAGTTGCAGGGTTTTGGTACCTATCAGTATGGAATCAGTTTTTATGGTAAAGCCTTTCCCGAAGGCATTGCCGGTGAGAAAGGAATGTATAAATATGAGTTTGAAGTTCCCGAGGAATTTCGTGGCAAGCAGGTCAGCCTTGTGTTCGAAGCATCCATGACCGATACGGAAGTTAAGGTTAACGGACGTAAGGCAGGATCGAAACACCAGGGAGCCTTCTATCGCTTTTCATATAATGTCACGGATTTACTGAAATATGGCAAGAAGAATCAGCTGGAAGTAACAGTTTCCAAAGAGAGTGAGAATGCCAGTGTGAATCTTGCCGAACGGCGCGCCGATTATTGGAACTTTGGCGGTATCTTCCGCCCGGTATTTCTGGAAGTAAAACCTGCCGTCAATCTCCGTCATATTGCTATTGATGCACAAATGGACGGATCATTCCGTGCCAATTGCTACACGAATATCTCCGGTGACGGAATGAGTATCCGTGCACAGATTTTGGACGGTAAAGGGAAGAAACTGGCAGATACCACCGTACCCCTAAAAGCCGGAAGCGACTGGACTACTTTACAATTGAACGTTTCTGCACCTGCCTTATGGACGGCAGAAACTCCGAATCTTTATAAAGCTCAATTTTCACTGTTGGATAAAGAAGGTAAAGTCCTGCATCATGAGACCGAGACATTCGGTTTCCGTACTATCGAAGTTCGTGAAAGTGACGGATTGTACGTGAACGGGGTGCGTATCAACGTGCGTGGTGTCAACCGTCATAGTTTCCGTCCCGAAAGCGGTCGTACCCTAAGTAAAGCGAAGAATATTGAAGATGTACTTCTGATGAAGGGCATGAATATGAATTCTGTCCGTCTGAGCCACTATCCGGCGGACCCGGAATTTCTGGAAGCATGCGACTCTCTTGGACTCTATGTTATGGATGAACTGGGTGGCTGGCATGGCAAGTACGACACCCCTACGGGAGTACGTCTGATTGAAGGCATGATAGAACGTGATGTGAACCATCCGTCCATTATCTGGTGGAGCAATGGTAATGAAAAAGGCTGGAACATTGAACTGGACGGAGAATTCCATAAATACGATCCGCAGAAACGCCCGGTCATCCATCCGCAAGGTAACTTCTCCGGTTTCGAAACCATGCACTATCGTTCGTATGGAGAAAGCCAGAACTACATGCGCCTGCCGGAAATCTTTATGCCTACTGAATTCCTGCATGGTTTGTACGACGGAGGTCATGGTGCCGGCCTGTATGATTACTGGGAAATGATGCGTAAACATCCGCGTTGTATCGGTGGTTTCCTGTGGGTATTGGCGGATGAAGGCGTGAAGCGCGTGGATATGGACGGGTTCATAGACAATCAGGGAAATTTCGGAGCTGACGGAATTGTAGGCCCTCACCATGAAAAGGAAGGCAGCTATTACACTATCAAGCAGCTATGGAGCCCGGTGCAGGTTATGAATACCGCTATCGACCGGAATTTCGACGGTAAACTCTCTGTGGAGAACCGTTATGATTATCTGAACCTGAACACCTGTCGTTTTATCTGGCAGCAAGTGAAGTTCCCGTCGGTAACGGATGCTTCCAATACAACTACACGAATTCTGAAACAAGGTGAAGTGCAAGGAAGCGATGTAGCAGCCCATGGAGTGGGAGTGGTGGATATCAAGACTTCTATTCTTCCCGAAACGGATGCTCTTTTCCTGACAGTTATAGATAAATATGGGTATGAACTTTGGCGCTGGACTTTCCCCGTAGATAAACTGAATCGGGAAACAGAACAGTTTTCTGCATCATCCGGCCGTGCATCCTATACGGAAACAGAAAAAGGTATTACGGTAAAAGCAAACGGGCGTACTTTTGTCTTTTCAAAGAAAGACGGGCAGTTGAAAGATGTATCCGTCAATAACCGTAAGATTAGTTTTGCTAACGGTCCCCGTTTTATCGGTGCACGTCGTGCAGACCGTTCCCTAGATCAGTTCTATAATCATGATGACGAAAAAGCCAAGGCAAAGGACCGTACTTACAGTGAATTTACCGATGCGGCAGTCTTCACGAAACTGGATGTGAAAGAAGAGGGGGGGAATCTGATCCTCACCGCTAATTATAAACTGGGTAATTTAGATAAAGCTCAGTGGACAATTCATCCGGACGGCATGGCTACTCTTGATTATACCTACAACTTCTCCGGTGTGGTAGACCTGATGGGTATTTGCTTTGATTACCCTGAAGAGCAAGTGCTCAGCAAGCGTTGGTTGGGAGCAGGTCCGTATCGTGTATGGCAGAATCGTATTCATGGCACGCAGTATGATATCTGGGAGAATGATTATAACGATCCTATTCCGGGTGAGACATTCACCTATCCTGAATTCAAGGGATATTTTGGCAGTGTCTCCTGGATGAGTATTCGCACGAAAGAGGGAACCATCAGCCTGACGAATGAAACACCTGATTCCTATATCGGAGTATATCAACCCCGTGATGGTCGTGACCGGTTACTGTATACACTTCCCGAAAGCGGAATTTCTGTTTTGAATGTAATTCCTCCGGTGCGTAATAAAGTAAATTCCACGGACTTGTGCGGTCCTTCTTCACAACCAAAATGGGTGGATGGCTCGCAAACGGGACGCCTTGTTATCCGGTTTGAATAAGACTTTGTAATTCCGGTTCAGGCGGAAAGAGATCAGCTCTTTGTCCTGAACCGGTAAGTAATATCATTCATTTCTCCTTGTACAATCTTGTAAAGCCGCTGGTTGGTTTGTTCAGACTTCAAGCCACCGCGGCTTTCTACGTAAGGCCCAAGTTTTATGTATTGGAAGTTCCGTATCGGGAATCCGTCAGGCAGTTCCTGCTTACCGGAATACCAACCCACTTTAACCGGGGCAATCTGCTGTTGCTGTAGAAAATTGGCAAAATACGCTACATCATAAGGATCTGCATCTCCACCCATAAAACAGACGCATGTAACAGCCTTTCCATACTTTTGTAAAAGTACGGAAAGGTTTTCTTCTGTCAGCGCTTCTCCGACATTTCGTTGCAGATAGGGACTATGGCAACCTTTACACCTGTTCGGACAGTTCGAAAGGTTGATTGCCAATGTCACCTCATCCGGTATCTCCTGAAAAACAATGTCGTAATCAGTGTACTTCAGCATAATATCTTCGGGCAGCCTCCTTTTGCCGGGCTTGAGAGAAATTGCTGATTCGTTTCATGTAGCCGATAACGCGGGTCAGATAATCCACGTTCTGGCTATGACATTCCGGACACTCTTTCAAGTATCTTTTGTCAATGTGGTTGCATTCGTTGCAGACCGTGTTAGGTATATTGAAAGTAAAGTAATTGCAGCCCTCAGTGGCGGCTACCCGAAGTAATTGCCTGTATTGCTCTTTGCTTAAGTGCTCTTCCAGATTCATGTGGAGTGCCGAACCACCTGTCAGATGCTCTATATACCTGTGTCCATGCATACGGAACTTATCGATGACGTTCAGCGACTCATCCTCTACGATGTAGAAATAGCTGTTATAGCACTCGCGGAATGTCTGGAAACCGGCTTCTTTGTCCCATTTGGCATGTTTCACGCCTACATTCTCGGCCGGTATCATTTCGCAGTTAAAGAGTATATCTTTCGTTCGATATTTCTTATTGTATTTTTCAACTATTCCCAGAATCTCCTGCACAAAAGCTTCATATTTAGGATTATCGTTGATTTCAATTCCCATGAATTGAGCGGCTTCCACCAGCCCGTTTACACCGATTGTCAGATATTGGCGTCCCATATTGATGTATCCGGCATCGAACAAAGGCAACATTCCTTTGCTTTGCAGATGCTTTAAGTTTTCGTTATAGGCCAGTTGTACCTTGTGTACCAGATCTACTACCTCTTCAAGGAAGAAATGATAAAGCAATCCGGATTTCACTGCATGCTGGATGCAACGGTTCAGGTTGATAGTCAACACACTTTTTGATCCGGTAGATACGCCGCCTGCACCCAGGGTGTAACTAAATCCGTTATCCTGTATTTCATTACGTAAGCGGCAACAACTACTTAACGAGTCGGCATTATCACTCATATATGTAAAGAAAGAGTGTCCTTCCGCATACATTTCGGCCGTGAAGTCACCGTATTCCTTATCCAGTACATCTCCGTCTTTGGTCAGTAAAGCCATTGTCTCTACGGGGAAAGTAAGAACGGCTTTGGTGCGTTCCTTATTGAACCACTTCATGAAACGCTTCTGCAACCAGCTCAATGATTCCCAATGGGGAGCGTTTCCGTCCGGGAAGACGAAATGTTCGAAAAGGCTATTGAAATAATATTGATCATAGTAAGCTACATTCCAGAATACTGCCTGAAAATTCCGTGCCCCCGTAGGTTGATTGATGGAATATACGATCTGTTCAAAACAATCGGTGATTATTTTATCTATGGTCCTTTGTTTGGAGGAAAGGTCGGCAAGTTGTTCCGGATGTTTATAGTAATCCTCTCCGTATTCTTTTTCTATGAAATAATTCATATACATCAGAAATTCCGGTGTGGCACAGGCGCCGCTGAGCATACTCGATACGATAAATACCATATTGATGAATCCTCCGCAGAAAGACTTCAGATTGGTGGGTGCCGTGGAGTTACCGCCTACGGATGCGGTTCCGCTGATCAGCCACGGATACATGGTGATGCTTGCGCAATAATTGGCAAGATTGGTTTCATCATTCTTATATATGAAGTGTTGGTTCAGCAATTCGATGTAGCGGTCTGAAAGTTCCTTGCCGTACATGTCCTTCAGACGGTCAGTTAGCAAACGGCGGTTCAGACGGATGAAGTTCGATTTGGGGAGCTCGCCTATCAGTGTGGCTATATTTTTATTTTCCACATTGGCGTTAGCGTCATACTTGCTACCGGTGGCAGGGTTGGAGGCATCGCAGTAATCCATCAGGAAACGGAGCTTGTCACGTACTTCCCGGTCTTCCAGATGTTTCTGTCTGTATAGCATGAACGCTTTTGCTACACTGTAATAGTGTTCAGCCATCAGTGCAATTTCTACCTGGTTCTGTATATCTTCTACACTGGTTCCATCACTGATGTTCACGCGGCTGAGTATGTTGGTGATCACATCTTGTGTGGCAAAACTGCCGACAGATAAAAATGCTTTACTAATTGCGTTCTTGATCTTATCAAGTGAAAACGCTTCTTTTTTCCCATCTCTTTTGACGATGAAAGTCTCCGAATTGATCATACCTGTAATTTAAGATTTAACAAATAAATATTCTTTGTTTAGTTAGCTATACTAAATCAAACGACAAAATAAGGAGAGTAAGTAATAAAATGAATCTTGGAGGATGCATTCTATCGCTTTTCACCCGAAAGCCTGAATGATTACAGATATCGGCAGGTCTTCTGACTTATTTCCGTTGTGGCGCCTTCCCGGTCTTTGCAGGACCAGTGGCTAAAGAGTGCCACAATCTTTTCTCCACATGGTAGGGAGATGAAACTTACAGCTACGGGGATAGTCCCTGATTTTCACAGGATTCCCTTTTAATTCCGTTTCACGCTTGCGGTGATTTGGAAACCGTTATCGCTGACAAAGTTAGAAATATTTTTTGTTCTAAAAAGCATCTCCAATGATAATTTCCACTATCTTTGCCCCGAATTGGTTTCGGATGAACATTTCTGTCATTTGGATTAAAAGGGAATCGGGTGTAAATCCCGGACAGTCCCGCTGCTGTGAAGCTCCATAACTTTCTTGATAAATACTTTAGCCACTGGCTGTGAATTGGAGGCCGGGAAGGAATCAGAAAGGGAGTCAGTCAGAAGACCTGCCATTCGTTAAAGTCTGTTGCTACTCGTGGGATTAGGGGAACAGTACGAACGTATAATTGTTTTAATTTAATTAATGCGAAAGGGATGCCTATGAAAAAGGTATGTCCGCGTTGTGGTGCAACCTTTGAGTGTATGCACGATCGGATTTTGTCATGCCATTGCGCTACGGTACGACTGAATGAGCAGCAACGTGCTTATTTGCAAAAGAATTACCCGGGCTGTTTATGTCATGACTGTCTGACGGCAGTCAAAGAGGGTATCGTTATGGATGTATGTGATGCACCCCTTTGTGATAAACAGAAGAACAATGATAAAAAAAGTATTGATTGCCAATAGAGGCGAGATTGCTGTACGTGTAATGCGTTCCTGCAAAGAGATGGGAATACGTACAGTAGCTGTCTATTCGGAAGCGGACCGTGCAGCAAAACACGTCATGTATGCCGATGAAGCCTGTCTGATAGGTCCGGCAGCTTCCAGAGACAGTTATTTGAATATAGAGAATATAATTCGTGCTGCCCGGCAGCATGAAGCGGATGCCATCCATCCCGGATATGGTTTCTTATCTGAAAATGCCGACTTTGCCCGTCGTTGCAAAGAAGAAGGCATTATTTTTATCGGGCCCTCTGCCGAAACAATGGAAGCGATGGGCGATAAAATCTCAGCCCGTAAACACATGATTGCAGCCGGAGTACCGGTAGTTCCCGGTACGGAACAACCCTTGCAGAGTGCCGGGGAGGCTGTGATGATATGTAATAAGATCGGCTATCCCGTGATGCTGAAAGCCTCTATGGGTGGTGGCGGAAAAGGTATGCGACTGATACATAGTGAGGATGAAGTAGTTGAGGCTTATAATACCGCTCGTTCGGAGTCTATGTCTGCTTTTGGTGACGATACGGTATATCTGGAGAAATTTGTGGAGGAACCCCATCATATTGAATTTCAGGTATTGGGTGATAATCATGGCAATGTGATTCATTTATTTGATCGCGAATGTTCTGTTCAGCGTAGAAATCAAAAGATTGTGGAGGAAAGTCCGTCTCCCTTCCTCACTCCGGAATTACGCAGAGAGATGGGAGAGAAGGCTGTAGCTGCCGCCAAAGCAGTGAACTATTCGGGTGCAGGTACTATCGAATTTCTGGTGGATAAGCACCGTCATTTCTATTTCCTGGAAATGAACACCCGTTTGCAAGTGGAACATCCCATTACGGAAGAAGTGGTGGGTGTGGACTTGGTGAAAGAACAGATCATGATTGCATCCGGTTATCCGTTGCATCTTAAACAGGAAGACTTGTTTCAGCGGGGACATGCTATCGAATGTCGTATCTGTGCGGAAGATACGGAGAATAATTTCATGCCGTCTCCGGGAATCATTAAGTTATTGGCTGAACCGAACGGTATCGGTGTTCGAATCGATAGCTATGTTTACGAAGGGTATGAGATTCCTATTTATTATGATCCCATGATCGGAAAACTGATTGTATGGGCCACCAATCGGCAGTATGCCATTGAGCGTATGCGCCGTGTGCTGTATGAGTATAAAGTTACCGGATTGAAGACGAATCTTACTTATCTGAAGCGCATCATGCACAACCCCGATTTCGTAAAGGGAGAATACAACACGCTGTTTATCGAGAAAAACTCGCGTATGTTGCAGCGTCCTAACAGTAATAATGAAGAAATTGAGAATATTGCCGTGATTGCCGCTTATATAGATTACCTGATGAACCTGGAAGAGAATTCTTCCACGCAGTCGTCTGATGGTCGTCCTATCAGTCGCTGGCGTGAGTTCGGTTTGCAAAAAGGAGTTTTACGTATTTAAAGAGGGAGGAAGTAGTTAATGGAAATACATATTGGAAACCGCGTTGCCGACGTGACGTTGGTCAGTAAAGAAGATAATAAAGTCCGGTTGAATGTTGATGGAAGAATCTACGATGTGGATATTGCCATGGCAGAAAACGGCAGCTGCTCCATCTTACACGACGGAAATTCTTACAATACGGAAGTCATCCGCGGTGAAGGAGGAAAAAGCTATGATGTGAATTTGTTCTATCGCTCTTATCATGTGGATATAGCAGATACCCAGGTGAAATACTTGCGTATGCGAAAAGGAGGAGAAGAGAGACAGGACGATAAGATTATTGCTCCGATGCCGGGTAAGGTTATGAAGATTCCTGTAAAGAAAGGGGACCGTTTGTCAGCGGGAGATATTGTAGTGGTGCTTGAAGCTATGAAAATGCAAAGCAACTATAAGGTCAATTCGGACTGTGTAGTGAGAGAAATCTTGGTGGCGGAAGGTGATTCAGTGAGCAGTAACCAGATTTTAATGACATTGGATATTATAAATGAAGAATAAGTATGGAAAGGACAGAAATATATAATCAGTTTGAAGAACTTAATAAGCGTGCCTCGCAGGGTGGAGGCATTGATAAGATAGAAAAACAACATGCTGCCGGGCGGATGACCGCACGCGAACGCATAGAAGCCTTGCTGGATAAAGGGACATTCAATGAGTTGGACAAGTTTGTAAATCACCGTTGCACCAATTTCGGAATGGAGAAAAAACAAATTCCAGGTGATGGCATGGTGACTGGTTACGGCAAGATTGACGGTCGTCCGGTATTTGTGTACGCCTATGACTTTACGGTGCATGGTGGTTCTTTGAGTGAAACTAATGCAGCGAAAATAGTGAAAGTACAGCAACTGGCACTCAAAAATGGTGCTCCGGTTATTGCTCTGAATGACTCGGGAGGTGCCCGTATTCAGGAAGGTGTCGGCAGTTTGTCAGGATATGCTTCTATTTTCTATCAGAATACGATTGCTTCCGGGGTCATCCCTCAAATCTCAGCTATTCTGGGTCCATGTGCCGGCGGTGCCTGTTATTCACCTGCATTGACGGATTTTATTTTTATGGTGAAAGAGAAAAGCCATATGTTCATCACAGGGCCGGATGTAGTGAAAACGGTTACGCATGAAGAAGTGGACAAGGAAGAGCTGGGTGGAGCCTATGCACATAGCAGTAAGAGTGGCGTTACTCACTTCATGTGTAACACTGAAGAAGAAACCATGCTGGCCATACGCGAATTGCTCAGCTTCCTGCCTTCCAATAATATGGAGGATGCTCCGCTTATTCCTTGTACGGATGATGCCAGACGTCAGTCAGAAGAGCTTCAAACTGTGATTCCGGAAGACCCGAACATTCCTTATGACATTAAGGATATTATAGAGCCTGTTATGGATAACCAATATTTCTTTGAAGTGATGCCTCATTTTGCAAAGAATATTGTGGTGGGTTTCGCCCGTCTGAATGGTCGTTCGGTAGGAGTTGTAGCCAATCAGCCGGCTTATCTGGCTGGTGTGCTGGATATAGATGCTTCCGATAAGGCTGCACGTTTCATCCGTTTTTGCGACTGCTTCAACATTCCGTTGATTACCTTCGAAGATGTACCGGGTTTCCTGCCTGGCGTGACGCAGGAGCATAATGGCATCATTCGTCACGGGGCAAAAATCGTCTATGCTTATGCAGAAGCTACTGTCCCTAAAATTACCCTGATAACCCGTAAGGCTTATGGCGGTGCGTACATCGTGATGTCCAGCAAACAGACAGGGGCAGACATCAATCTGGCCTATCCGCAGGCTGAAATAGCTGTGATGGGAGCCGAAGGTGCTGTGAATATATTATATAGAAATGTTACACCGGAAGAAAAATCCGGTCTGATCCAGGAATATGAATTTAAGTTTTCTAATCCGTATCGGGCTGCCGAGCGTGGTTTTATTGATGAGATTATCATGCCTCGTGATACCCGGTATAAGCTGATTCAGGCGTTAGAAATGACGCATAACAAGAGTCAGAGCAACCCACCTAAAAAGCACGGCAATATGCCACTATGATTTAGTTATGTTTCAATGTGTGCGTCTCCCCGTAGAAGTGATTTCTCCGGGGAGACTTTAAACGGATTATATGAAGAAAAAATTATATATGCTTTAAATTATGGAACTATTGAAGAACCTTTTTGAAGGATACCCTGATCTTTGGGGTGGAGGAGTGGCTCATTCCGTACTGATCCTTTCACTTGTGATAGCATTTGGCATTATGCTGGCTAAAATCAAAGTGGCGGGAGTTTCATTAGGTATCACATGGATACTTTTTGTGGGGATTGTATTCGGGCATTTTGATATGACTCTGAATGAACACTTGCTTCATTTTATGAAAGAGTTCGGTCTGATCTTGTTTGTTTACTCCATAGGGCTACAAGTGGGACCCGGTTTCTTTTCTGCTTTCAAAAAAGGCGGACTTACCTTGAATCTGTTGGCTATGCTGGTCGTTTTTCTGGGAGTAGTCATCACGATTATATTACATTTTGTCACGGGTACGCCTATCACTACTATGGTCGGTATCCTTTCCGGTGCGGTAACAAATACTCCAGGACTTGGAGCTGCCCAGCAGGCAAACAGTGATTTGAACGGAATAGATGCCCCTGAGATAGCATTGGGATATGCGGTTGCTTATCCACTGGGTGTAGTCGGTATTATCTTGTCATTGATAGCCTTGAAATATATTTTGCGTATCAATACCAAGACAGAAGAGGCGGAAGCTGAACGTGGACTGGGACACATACAGGAACTCACTGTGCGTCCTATTTCGTTTGAAATCCGTAATGAAGCTATCGACGGAAAAAAGATAAAAGATATACGTCCGCTGATGAACCGTGATTTTGTGATTTCGCGTGTACAGTATCATGACGGGCAAGGAACGGAATTGGCTAATTCAGATACGGTATTGCATCTGAATGATAAAATTTTGGTTATCTCTACCCCTAAAGATATTGAAGCTATTAGCGTCTTCTTCGGTAAGCAGATTGATATGCAATGGGAGCAATTGGACAAGAAACTGATTTCCCGTCGTATCTTGATAACGAAACCTGAACTGAATGGGAAGATGCTTTCCCAATTGAAGATACGTAATAATTTCGGAGCCAGTATTACCCGGGTGAATCGTTCGGGAGTAGACTTGGTTGCTGCTCCGCAATTACAATTGCAGATGGGCGACCGTGTTACTATTGTTGGTAGCGAGCTGGCGGTCAGTCATGCGGAAAAAGTATTGGGAAATTCAATGAAACGCTTGGATCATCCTAATCTGATACCTATATTCTTGGGGATAGCGTTAGGATGTATCCTGGGTAGTACGCCTTTTGTATTTCCGGGTATTCCCCAGCCGGTAAAGTTAGGATTGGCGGGTGGACCTCTTATTGTTTCCATTCTGATCAGTCGCTTCGGCCCTCAGTACAAAATGATTACTTATACTACCATGAGTGCCAATCTGATGCTGCGTGAGATAGGAATTTCCCTTTTCCTGGCTTGTGTGGGATTGGGTGCCGGTAAAGGATTTGTGGAAACGGTGATTTATGACGGTGGCTATGTCTGGGTAGGTTATGGTGTTATCATAACTATTGTTCCTTTGCTGATAGCCGGGCTTGTTGGACGATACGTCTTTAAATTAAACTATTATACGTTGATCGGAGTATTGGGTGGCTCAACCACGAATCCGCCCGCGTTGGCGTATTCCAATGATCTGACTTCGTGTGATGCTCCTGCGGTGGGATATGCCACTGTTTATCCGCTTACCATGTTTTTACGTGTGCTTACTGCACAAATACTGATACTTGCATTAGCTTAATTCCTAAACTTTAATTGAATCAAACATTTTCTCTTTTAGCTTGTTGTTTACTCCCCGTAAGATTATCTTTGCGGGGAGTTTTTTATGTGAAAGAAAAAATGTAGTAACCAAGATGTATACAAATAAAGTAAAGAGAATAGCTGCCGTTCATGACTTGTCTGGTTTTGGGCGTGTATCCCTTACGGTTGTAATTCCGATTTTGTCTTCCATGGGCTTTCAGGTTTGCCCTTTACCTACGGCTGTGCTCTCCAGTCATACGCAATATCCGGAGTTTTCTATTCTTGACCTGACGGATGAAATGCCTCGAATTATTGCCGAATGGAAAAAGCTGGATGTACAGTTTGATGCTTTCTATACAGGATATCTCGGAGCTCCGCGTCAGGTACAGATTGTTTCGGATTTTATTGATGACTTCCGCCAGCCGGACAGCTTGGTGGTAGTTGACCCCGTATTGGGAGATAACGGACGGCTATACACAAACTTTGATGAATCAATGATTCGCGAAATGCGCCACCTGGCAACGAAGGCGGATGTGATCACCCCAAATCTCACTGAACTTTTTTATCTGATGGACAAGCCTTATAAAGCAGATAATACGGATGAAGAATTGAAATCTTACCTTCGTCTTTTGTCTGATGCAGGCCCTCAGGTGGTTATTATAACCAGCGTTCCTGTTCATGAAGAGAGTCACAAAACCTCGGTATATGCTTATAATCGGGTAGGGGATCGATACTGGAAAATTACTTGTCCGTATTTGCCGGCCCATTATCCGGGAACCGGGGATACTTTTACAAGTGTCATAACCGGTGCTTTATTGCAAGGGGACAGTCTTCCTATTGCTTTGGACCGTGCCACGCAATTCATTCTTCAGGGCATTCGCGCTACTTTTGGGTATGAGTACGACAATCGGGAGGGTATTTTACTGGAAAAAGTACTGCACAATCTGGATATGCCTATCCAAAGCGCCAGCTACGAATTGATTTAAAATGTAGTTATGTTACTCGTTGGCGGAATTTATTTCTTTTTTTGGGTTATGAATTAATTCATTACTATACCGAAATGAATAAATTCCGCCAACAGGTTTATGTTATTTGTTTGGAAGTGACGCTTTTAATAAGATAGGTACTTCTGCCGGTTCATTTGCCACTTGTATTCCAACTGCCGTCAGTGCTGCAATCTTTTCCTCGGCAGAGCCGGAATTACCGGAAATAATGGCACCTGCATGTCCCATTTGCTTTCCCGGAGGTGCAGATTGTCCGGCAATAAAAGCTACGACAGGTTTTGTTACGTGCTTCTTTATATATTCAGCCGCCAGTTCTTCTGCGTTTCCACCAATCTCACCGATCATGACGATGGATTCCGTATCCTTATCATTCTGGAACATTTCCAATAGTTCACGGAAGTAAAGTCCTACTACGGGATCACCTCCCATGCCAATAGCGGTAGATTGGCCCATGCCGTTGGCTGTAAGATGGTAAACAATCTCGTAAGTCAATGTTCCGCTACGGCTGATCACTCCGACATTTCCTTTTTTAAAAACGTTGCCGGGTAAGATTCCGGCCAGGCTCTTTTCCGGAGAAATTAGACCGGGGCAGTTCGGCCCGATCAGCATGGCTCCTTTCAGTTGAGTGAAGCGATACGCTTTGATTACATCGAGGGTAGGGATACCTTCGGAGATACAGATAATCAGTTTGATTCCGGCATCTGCGGCTTCCATGATAGCATCTGCCGCATAGCTGGCGGGAACAAAAAGAATGGAGGCATTGGCCTGCGTCTTTTCCACTGCCTCGTACATGGTGTTGAAAACGGGAAGCCCGTCTACGGTGCTACCTCCTTTTCCGGGAGACGTACCACCTACCACATTCGTACCGTATTCTTTCATTTTCACAGCATGAAAATGTCCGTCTCTGCCCGTAATACCTTGTACCAACAGGCGGGTCGATTTATCAATAAGTATGCTCATAATGTTTCTCCTTTCACAGATTTTACTACCATCAGGGTGGCTTCATTCATGGTTTCCGCTACCTGAAAGCGGTTACTGTCTTTTAATAGTTTCCTGCCGATATTTTCATTGGTTCCCGTCAGTCTTACAATGACAGGAATTTCCGTTTGCAATTGATCGAAAGCCTGTATCAATCCTATAGCTACATCGTCGCAACGAGTGATACCGCCAAATATATTGATGAAGACCGCTTTTACTTTCGAATCATTCAGCAGTATCTTCATGGCTTCAATCACCTTCACGGGGTTTGAACTCCCACCGATATCCAGGAAATTGGCAGGTGAACCGCCATATAACTTAATCATGTCCATGGTAGTCATTGCCAGTCCGGCGCCGTTTACCATGCAACCGATGTCTCCGTCCATACGTACATAGCTGAATCCTCTTTCTTTGGCTGTAGCTTCGAGTTGTTCCTCCGGTGTAGGTTCGAAAAGAGCATGTATATCGGGGTGGCGGTAAAGAGCGTTATCATCGAACACCATCTTGGCATCAATGGCTGTAAGGGTACCTTTAGCCGTCAACACTAACGGGTTGATTTCAGCAAGCGAAGCATCGTTTTCCATGAAGGCTTTATAGAGATTCTGAAGGATGGAAGTCATACGCCTGGCTTGTTCCGCCTGGTCAAAAAGCATGAATGCAAAACTCTGTGCCAGATATTGGGGCAATCCTATCAACGGGTCGATATTATAGCGAATGATTTTCTCCGGAGTGTTGCGGGCTACTTCTTCAATATCCATTCCTCCTGCCGCGCTCATGATAAGCACTACTGAACGCGTGTTGCGGTCAATGGTAAAACTGACATAATATTCAGCTGCGATATCTACAGCTTCGCTGATTAAAATTCGGGTTACAGGAAAACCTTTGATGGTCATTTTCAGAATTTCCCGGGCGTGCTGTCTTACCAGTTCTTCACTGTCAGCCAGTTTTACGCCTCCTGCCTTTCCTCGTCCACCGGTCAACACTTGTGCTTTCACAACTACTTTGTCCACTTCTAACTGCCGGAAAGCTTTTACGGCTTCATCGGGCGTATTGCATAACACATGTCGTTCTACCGGAATTCCATACTGGGAGAAGATTTCCTTTGCTTGATATTCATGTACTTTCATGGATCATGGATTATAGATTAGTATATGTCTCTAACAAATAAGATGGCTAAAAAGTTGTCAAATAAGTGATTAAGAACGAAAATAAGAAAAAGGATCGTTTCTGGTGAATGCTATTTGTTATAAGAAAAATATGGTAATAGCGATAAAAAATGACGTGTATTATGAAAAAAACTTGTTTTATACTGTGAACTTTTCTGCCTTTTTGGTTAATTTTGCATATTAATCTCATATTTTAATATTAAACCGTTGGGATTCCTTGTCAGATTCGGAGTCAGGAACCCTTGGATGATAACACACGAACTGTGATGAACAGGAGAAGATTTTATCAACAGAGAAAAACCTCCATGCTGTTTGCCATACTCGTATTTTTTACTCAGGTATGTGTAGCCCAGGCATATAAATATATAAGTATGGAGGATGGTCTGGGCAGTCAGAAAGTTTATCGTATCCTACAAGATTCTTTAGGATATATGTGGTTCCTTACTCAGGAAGGTCCGGACCGTTACAATGGCAAGGAAATCAAACACTATGAATTGACGGATAAGGGACAGAAGCTCAATATGCAGTTTAGCCTGAATTGGCTTTACATGGCTGACGACGGTGTGTTGTGGGGAACTGGACGGAAAGGCCGCATTTTCCGCTATGAGCAGGGACGGGATCGGTTCGAACAGGTGTATATGCCTCCTTTACCGGAAAAGGGAATCTCTTCGCCGAATATTACATATAGCTATATGGATCATTCCAGACGTATCTGGCTTTGCAGTAAGGAACAAATGGCATTGTTCGATACCCGCACAGGAAAGATATCGCAATTATCATCCAGTATAATCAGTAATGTCACTTCTATTGCCCAGATAGATAGGGAAAACTTCTTCATAGGTACGGAGTCCGGGTTGTATCGGGCGGTATTGGATGAGTCTCGTACGTTACTTTCGTGTACACCGGCATATAATCTTCATGCACCGGTGAGCGAATTATTCTTTTCAGCTGCTTTGAAGAAATTGTTTGTCGGTACTTTTAAGCAGGGAGTGTGGATTTGTGATCTTGATACTTCTCAGGAAAATCGGTCGGATGAAACCCTTAGTGACGTGAATATCAAACGTATTATACCCTTTGGGGAAAGGGAAATTCTGATAGCTACTGACGGGAAAGGAATCTATCGTATGAATATTGATACATGTCATGCAGTTCCTTATATTGTAGCAGATTATAATATCCATAATGGAATGAATGGCAACAATATAAACGATGTGCATGTAGACCATGATGGTCGCATCTGGATTGCTAATTATCCCAGTGGAATAACCATCCGCGACAATCGTTACAGTGGCTACCGATGGACCCGTCATTCGGTTGGAAACCGTCAGTCACTTGTCAATAACCAGGTACATGATGTCATTGAAGATAGTGACGGTGACCTTTGGTTCGGTACCAGCAATGGCATAAGTCTATATAGTTCCGCTACGGGGGAATGGCATTCCTTTTTCAGCACTTTTGATCATGAACTGGAAGATAAGAATCATATATTCCTGACGCTTTGTGAAATCTCGCCCGGAATTATTCTGGCAGGTGGTTTTACCTCCGGTCTTTACCAGATAGATAAACGTGCCCTTACGGTTGACTATATTGCTTCTTCTCTTTTCTTTCATTTAGACCTGCGTCCCGATCAGTACATTCGTGACATAAGGAAAGATTCGGAAGGTAATATCTGGTCAGGCGGTTTTTATAATCTGAAATGTTTTGATCTTAAAAGTGGCAAATCCCGTCTGTATTCCGGCTTGAATTCTATTACCTGCATTCGCGAAAAAGACGATTCTTCGATGTGGATTGGCACTTCGGCAGGACTATATTTGCTAGACAAATTTTCCGGAAAATATCGCAGCATCGATATGCCTGTGGAATCTATGCATATCCATGCCTTGTATCAGGGAGACGATGGTGTATTGTATATAGGTACCAGTGGTTCCGGGCTGGTGCTTTATAATCCCGAAGAAGAGGCCTTCGCTCAGTATTATACAGATAATTGTGCCCTTATATCCAACAATATCTATACAATTCTTCCTAAACCGGACGGGGATTTATTGCTTAGTACGGAAAATGGAATTGTTCATTTTTCACCTCGTAGAATGTCATTTAATAACTGGACGCGTGAACAGGGGCTTATGAGTGTCTGTTTCAATCCCGGTTCCGGTATTTTGCATAGTAGCGGTCGTTTTGTCTTGGGAAGTAATGATGGGGTCATTGGCTTTCCTTCGGATATGCACATACCGGTCCCAACTTTTTCTCCGATGTTGCTTAGTGATTTGAACATATCCTATCAGACTGTATATCCCGGTGATGAAGAATCTCCTTTGGAGACGGATATTAACGATACGAAAGTCTTGAAACTTAAATATGAACAGAACACTTTCTCACTGAGGGCTTCCTCCATTAATTATGACTATCCTTCTAATATTTTATACTCCTGGAGATTGGAGGGCTTTTATGATGAATGGACTACGCCTTCTTCCAACGGTCTGATGCGTTTCACCAATATTCCTTCGGGTAAATATATGCTTCATGTACGTTCCGTATCTAACGAAGAAAAGTATAAGAGTTATGAACAGCGCAGTATGTTGATTATCATATCTCCTCCGTTGTGGGCTACTCCGTGGGCTATAGCCGGTTATATTATATTGGCCGTTCTGGTGTGCGTGATTCTGTTCCGCATCATTACACTGAGGAAACAGAAGAGGATTTCGGAAGAAAAGACACGCTTTTTTATAAATACAGCTCACGACATCCGTACACCTCTGACTCTGATAAAGGCCCCGTTGGAAGAACTACGGAACAAAGATATGGTGAATGAGGAAGGTAAGGGCCATGTGAGCATGGCTCTGAGAAATGTGGATGTTCTTTTACGGCTTATAACAAATCTTATTAATTTTGAACGTATCAATACCTATTCGTCACATATGTATATTGCCGAATATGAATTAGGTACGTATATGTCAGGCATTTGTGACCCATTTCATGCGTATGCAAACATCAAGCATATCAGATTGACTTACGAAAGTAATTTTCAATACCTGAACGTGTGGTTTGACAGGGATAAGATGGATTCTATCATGAAGAATATCCTGTCGAACGCTATGAAATATACACCGGAAAATGGGAACATATATGTCAGTGCATCAGAATATGAGGATGGTTGGGGCATTGAGGTGAAAGATACCGGAATCGGTATTCCCCGCAATGAACAGAAAGGACTTTTTCATACCTATTTTCGAGGTAGCAATGCCGTCAACTTGAGGGTTAGCGGTAGTGGAATCGGCCTGGCATTGGTGCATAGGCTGGTGCGTTTACATGGTGGAAAAATAACTATAGAGAGTACGGCGGAACAAGGTACACTGGTAAGAATCATTTTTCCTAAGGGGAACAAACATTTTCGTAAAGCCAGTATCATATCTGCAACTCCGGAGCGATCTATCAGCATGCAGGAAGTTGTTATTCCGGCACTTTCTGCCGTTGAGCCCAAGCAGAGTGATGCTTCTTCCCGACGTATCCTCGTCGTGGAGGATAATGACGATTTGCGTATTTATCTGGCGAACACGCTTGGTGAGGATTATCTGGTGCAGTCCTGTCACAACGGAAAGGAGGCTCTTGAAATCCTATCCGAGTTTAAGCCGGATCTTGTGTTGTCAGATATTATGATGCCGGAAATGTCGGGAGATGAATTGTGTGCCGCCATTAAGGGCAATATTGAAACATCTCATATTCCGGTGCTTCTGTTGACTGCATTGGGTGATGAGAAAAACATGCTGGAAGGATTGAAGATAGGTGCGGATGATTACATGGCGAAACCTTTCAGCATCAGCATATTGAAGGCGAGTATCAACCGTTTGATTACCAATCGGATCTTATTGCATAAGAAGTATGGCAGTTCGGACTTCGAAACTGAAAAATGGCCGAAGGGGTGTCGGGATACACTTGACTGGAAATTCATAGCTTCCGTCAGGGAAAATGTGGAGAAGAACATGGCCGATCCGGATTTTACGGTAGATATGCTTTGTTCGCTTCACCACATGAGCCGCAGTAGTTTCTATAATAAAGTGAAAGCATTGACTGATTGTTCTCCGGCAGATTATGTACGTCTCATCCGTATGCAGTATGCTGCCCGAATGTTGAAAGAAGGCGAACACTCTATTACGGAAATAGCGGATATGACCGGGTTCTGCGATGCAAAATATTTCAGAGAGGTATTCCGGAAGCATTTTGGGGTCAGTCCGAGCGAGTATAGGGGAAAAGGGACGGCAGAAAAAGAAAATTCAGATTTAAAGCAAGATAATGATGGGAGTGTGTCAAAATGAAGTTTAGAATGCAAATTACATGAATTACACAAATGATTCTTTTTTTATCCTTCTGATAATCAGAACTTATCTGACTTGTTGTTTGCGTAATTCATGTAATTTGCGTTCTTTTATTCTGTTTTGGCACATTCTCTTATATTGCTGCAATGTTTTGTTTGATTGTACTATGGAGTTTTTCTTTCAAGATGTGCACGTCGACCGGTTTAGGTACATAGCCGTTGAATCCGTTCTCCAGAACCTTTTCTTTGTCAGAAGAGAAGGAATATGCCGTAACTGCGATGATGGGTATTGTTTTTGAGAATTTCCGTATCTCTCTCGCTGCTTCATAGCCATCCATTTTGGGCATATTGATATCCATGATGATGACATGTGGCTGAAATTTTTGATATAATTCTATGGCTTCTTCACCATTCCAGGCATGTATCAGATTGTACTCTTTATTAAGAATAGAATCGAATAACAGGTAGTTGTTTTCATTGTCTTCTGCTATTAGGATGACAGGCTTTTGCTGGGGTACTGTTGTGGTAGGATTAACAGCTTCGTGCCGCTTATTCTGTTGTGTAGCAATTTCCGGTTTATACGGTATTGTGAACCAGAATGTGCTTCCTTTGTCTTTACCCTCAGATTCAACTCCGATTCTTCCTTTCATCTTTTCGATAATGTTTTTGCAGATGGAAAGGCCCAGTCCTGTTCCTTGGGTGAAAGTATCCACTTTGGTGAAACGCTCGAATATTTTATTCTGATCCTCCTGTGAGATACCCCGGCCTGTATCTTTTACATAAAAATAGAGCTCTTCTCCACGGATTTCATAACCAAATGTGATACTGCCTGTCGAGGTAAACTTGCTGGCATTGACAAGCAAGTTGATAAGTACTTGTGAAAGTCGGTTACGTTCGGTTTGTACATGGCACTCGGTAACTCCGGGAATAAAATTCAGGACAACATTCGGTTGTAGTCTGCGTCGTACTGTTCTTTCTACGTCTCTTGCCAGTCCGTTCAAGTCAACGTGCTGGTAATTGAAATCAAGAGTATTTGCCTCTATTTTCGACAGATCCAGAATGTCGCTGATAAGTTGTAGGAGAAGCTGGTTGTTATTCTCTATGATACTGATGAACTCTTCCCGTTCATGTTCATCCTCAGTGGTGGTCAGCAGGCTGGAGAAACCTATGATGGCATTCAATGGTGTGCGTATTTCGTGGCTCATATTAGCCAGGAATGCAGACTTTAGCCGCTCGGATTCCAGAGCTTTTTCTCTAGCTGTTACCAATGCCTTCTCTTGTCTCTTACGTTCTGTAATTAATAGTAGCGAACCTACCAATGATATCGGATTGCCCTGCTCATCGTATTGATCTACTACCGCATTCGTTTCAAGCCAATCTGTAAATTTTCGTCCTTCCACTTCAGTAATGATGCGAAACTCTTCTTTGGCATGTTGTAATTTTCCGGATGCAAGATTCTTGTGTATCTGTTGCATACGTTCCACATCTTCCGGGTGCATTTTCTGAAAGTATTCGGAGGCCTTTATAATGTGCGCCTGGGGAGTGGACCCTTTTTCTTTAGTGAAATTCATGTGGGCCAGTATTTGTTCTGATTCGCAAGTAATCATATTGCTTTTCAGGTTCCAGCGCCAAGGAATGATTCGAGCCACGCTCAAGGTCATTTCCAGTTTCTTATTGATTTCCCGCAATGCGTTTTCCGCTTCATTGCGTGCTGTGATGTCAACTCCGAAGATATCTATGGTATGCTTTTCGGACGACTGGCAGATAATGAATTCATAAAAGGTGTGAGTCGTCTTAAAATAGTGGGTGAAGGTAATCGCTTGTTTTTCTTTGAATACCATTTTTATAAATCGAGGAAGACAGTCAATCTGTGAAAGCGAATTCTTATTCATATCATTCTCCTCATTTGTTGTAAACAAATTATTGAACAAGCTATTGCCGGCTTGGTACTTTATATCTATTGCCTCTCCCTTTTCATCGAAAGCTACTTTTGCCTGGGTATACGATATCGGCATATTGCACACAAGTGTATTATGGGCACTGAACAAGGCTATTTTCTTTCGCTGAAACAAGTATATTATAAATGCGATGACCACAAGTGAAAGAAGCAGGATTGTTCCGCTGATAATCCACCATCTATATTTTTGCCAGAATGTGAGCGGTTTATTCAGGAATATTGTATTTGACGGACAAAGGTCTGCATCAAGGCCATCCAATTTCAGTTGTGCATAGTTGACGAGCGGGTATGACTTTTTACTATATACGAATGGGATGTCACGTAGCTTTTTTCCCTGGAGCATTTGCCCGATAATGTCAGCTAATGATTTCTCTAGTTCTGCTTGGTCATAGAAGTATCCGCCAATGAATCCTGCCTTATTGATGTACGCTCCTCTTAACGCAAATACCGGCTGAGGTGAAGATGCCACTAGCTGAAAATCACCGCTGATGAGTGTAGGCGATCCAAACAGGTTTTTACGTTCATAGAACCAGGTAGAAAATAAGATGCTTGTGGTCGGATCATCTGTCAATAAATATTCTTGTAGTTGCTTGCTGTTTTCTTCTTTACCTACCAGGCGTTCGTATTCGATATTCGGATATTCTGATGCGATGTACGAGTGTATGAGTCGGTCCAGTCGTTGATTCTGATAAAGCTCGTCTGCCGCAAATATAATTCTCTTCATTTGAGGCAACATCCGTATCATCATGTCAATGGTTTCTTTATACATATCCGGGGTTTCAATAAAGGTGAAGTTATATTGTTCTCTGATGTCATTCAGAGGTGCTACTTTATTATCCGCCATATTTATAGAGCGTCCTGTGAAGTAATATTCCCGGGGGGCATAGGTATCTTCATTGGCAATCAATATCATTGGAATATCTCCCCATTCTTTCTGAATGCGATCTCTTAAAGTAAAAGCTATACTGCCTATGAGCACCAGATAATCCGGCTTATTCTTTTCATAACGCTGGAAGATTCCTTCTTCCATTTGGTTGTACAATGAGTCATTTCGGATAAATGTACCATTTATATGTACTAAATCGGCACTGACATCTTCTATTGAAGAAGTTTGGAGCATAATAGGGGTTATAAGCGTTTGACTCCATGGGGCTCCTTCATTATAAGAGTTAATAATAAGTAGTCGATGTTGTTTGGGGACTACGGTTGCATGGGCAATGGATAAACTTAAGTGTAGTAAGACAAAGCAGAGGCTGATTATATGTTTCCAAGATAAAAAAAGTCTCATAACCAGATTATTAAGTATTCTTTTATATTGAATTAATATTAGATATTAATACAAAAATACAAAAGTAAGGTTTCTTATAATTGCTTTTTAACTCTATATTAATAAAGATTAACTATTACGTTCTGTTATTGTTGTGAGTTATGGTTTTTATCATGCAAAATTATACTAACCATTCTGAGCTTCTGATAGGTCAGTTTTATTTTGTAGAAAATAAGGCTGTTTCTGATGAAGCAGCCTTATTCATTTTTGAGGGAGATTTATCTTACCCCTTTACACATTCATGGCATTGGCACTCAGTGCCCCTACTATAGCCGAAGCTACCGCAATCACAATTTTGAGAATTTTATCCCAGATTGACTTTTTCATATTCTTTGATTAAATGATTAGTGATATTTTAACCCAGCGGATTTTCATCCAGTCCTCCCTCGCCGCTACCGGATCCTCCCTGGTCACCGGAAGAGTTGTCACCTGACGAACTTCCGTCCTTGTTTACCAATGCCTCCAAATCGTAGAAGTCAATTTTCTGTCCGGCACGTGTTGCCGTCACATCCGGTCTGATGGTGGTTGACGGTCGGAAATTGATTTTCACGGCCTTGATGTTCTTAGCCGTGCAATCCTCCTTTTTCTCCACTCCGACGGTCCGCGCCGACAGGCTGAACACCCCGAAATCCTTGATGTTCACCGATTGTCCGCCATACAGCTTGTCAATCAGCGCCTCTACAAAGTTGGTGATTACACTTTTGATATCTCCCAAGGTGAGTGAACTTTTCTCCTTCATCACGTACGCCACGTCTTCCAGGTCGGCATTGTCCCCTAACGTTACCAGTTGCGGATAAAACTTTGCCACCGCATCCTCCTTTCGCGGATCTCTCCGCGGAATCTTTTTGAATGGTACTCCCATAATCAATCATTTTTTTAAAGTTAAAAAACAAGGTTATTTAATGATCCTTTTGGGAAAGCTGTCCGAATCCTCTTCTCATGCTTTTCTTAATTTGCTCTGCCATCATGGGCTTGCCGGAAGATTTTCGCTCTTTTCCCCTTTGGACATTGCAAATATACCCCGTTCTTTTCCCTTCCACTTTCCGCTTGAAGCTATTTGAGTTTGTATGAAAAAAAGAGAATCTAAATGAGAAGTAATACCTTCTTTATTCCTTTCTGTTGTCGCTGTAAATGAGTACCTTTATACCATGTAAATCACTAAAAAACAAACTTATGAAAGAAGAAAACTTAGATGAAAAAGTCCCTGTCCGCGCTTATACCAAAGCCGACCTTGCCATGCTTTACAATCCCGGTGTATGTATTACTACCGCCCTACAACTTCTCCGCCGGTGGATTTATGCTAACAGGCAACTGATGTCGGAACTGAAGGAAGCGGGTTATAACAAGAACCGCCATTCTTATCTGCCCCTTGAAGTGAAACTTATATTCAAGTATCTCGGTGAGCCTTAGATAGTTTGAATCCGGCAAATGAAAGATTTGTACTTTTTGTAAATAAAATGCCAATAGATGTAACGAGTGATAAGAATATATGTAATCCTACATTACATTATTTCTTATCACCCGTTACATTATATGATAACTCTACTTTCAAGAAACCTTTTCATCCTCTATTCCCCTTGTTCTCTTGTCAACTGATAAATAGAGCGTATGCGAAATTTAAAACGGCAATATTCCCTCTTCCATATCGTCTTTCCCGTCCTTTTCATCCCGGTTCTTTTCCCTGAATCCATTGTTTACCTCATCATTTTGCAGGTCTATCACTTCATATTCGGTGCTTCCCTGACTGTTCCTTCTTGTCCTGAACCCGTATTTTTCGAGCGACATCACCAGTATCTGTATCGTCTGCCTGTTCACCTGTATCTTTCCGTAAATGGCTATCTTGCTGAGTATGGTGGCTGCGGGCATCCATTTCACGCAGGTCTCTCCGGGCTCCGGCTTCCGGAAGTATACGAGCAGGTTTTCCTCCACCGGATCCTTCATTCGGTGCAGCTCGTTGTGGCGGTTCAGCTCGTCTATCTCTTCTCCTTCGTACCAGTATTGGTACCCCTGCTTCAGCAGGGCATGCGCCTGCGCATATACTCCCTCGTAGTTGACGGGCGTCCTGTAATCCAGTGAAATGATGGATGAGGGCAGGAACCGTCTGTTTCCCCCTATGTCCTGCAGGCATTGGCGGCTGTTGGTGCTGGCAATGAAGGATGCGTGCCGTATGAAGGTGTACGCCTGCGCGTCGTACGCTTTCCGTTCCGTGACGCTCTCCTGTGTGATTACCCTCTTCAGCCCCGCCAGGTCTCCGACCCTTGCCCCTTCGAACTCTTCCATGTTGATGATGAGGTGTGTGCTGAGCAGCAGCTGATGGTCCTTGTTTTCGGGGTTGGCCATTCCGTTCCGGTAATATTCCCTCCACTCGGGCGGCAGCAGCCTTCTTATCCATGTGCTCTTTCCCTTTCCCTGTTCGGAGTAGAGTATGATTACCAGGTGGTTCACGGTGTCGTCCTGCAATGCACAGGCCAGCATTCCCACGAACCACCTCCTGAAACTTTTCCTCCAGAACTCCTGGTCTTCGGCCTGTACGGTATCCGCCAACCGGCCGATGTAATCGGTCACTCCGTCCCATGGTTTCAGTTTCCCGATATACTCCGTGAAGGGATTGAAGTCCCTGGGGTATGAAGAGTCAATGACCGTCTGCAGGTAATTTCGGAAGCACTTGATTCCCGCCAGTTGCAGGTCGAGGAAGATGGCGTTGTAGCTTCTTGTCCTCATGGGGCGGAACCTGCCTTTCCATCTTTCTTCCTTCTCGTTGAAGTTGCGGTATTCCAGACGGTCCAGTATCACGTTCCTTCGGAAGTCATAATGTGTTTTCAGGAAGTCGAGTACCTGGTTTATGGTGTCCGGTTTTTCTTGCTTTCTCCCGAGCGCCTCATACGTCTTGTCGGTATAAATATATGCGTTTCGTATGGGTGCCGCCACATCAAACTCTTCACTGCCTAACTTTTCCTGTGCCAGGCGTATCACGGTTTCCTCTTCCAGTCCTTTTGCATAACACTTGTTGCCCAGTGCGAACATGAAGCTGTCCCGGTTTCCCGGTTCAAACTTTGATATTCTCTTTACTGAGAGCACCGCCTTGTTAAATTCCATCTTTTCCCACGGCTCGGCTTCCGGTTTACCGGCCTCTGCTTTCTTGCCCTCCGGTTTATTCCCGCTCTTGGGCTTCCCTTCATTCTCCGGCTTATCACTTACCACTTTACCACTTATCACTTTCCTTCTCCCCGGCTGTGGCTTTTCGGGTGGAATGATATTTGTCAGTGTCTCGTCCACCTCTTTCAGCAGTCCTTCATTCAGGTACGCCTTTTCATCGAAGGAGGTGAAGAACCCCCTTGATATGTCCTTTCCGCTTCCGTCCACTTCCACGCCGAGCAACTTTTCATAATATTCCTTGCAGGCGTTGTACATGGCCAGGTGATGTTTTTCCAACGTGCTGAATCCTACTTTTTCTTCTGCGGCTAACGTAGCCCTTAGCCGGGTGGCATAATCCGTTTTCAGGAACACGAAGACCTTGAACCCGTGTCCTTTTGGAGTCAGGAAAGAGGCCAGCGTGTCGGGATCCCCATTGATTTTCCCTCTCAGCTCTTCCAGCTTCTCTTCGGGCTGGTCGTCAATGTCCAGCAGGGTGATGTGCGTGTATCTTATCACGCTGTATGCCTGTCTTTTCTCCCGATATCCCGCCGTGACGGTATAGAAAGGCAGCTGCTTCTTCACATTATTCGCCTCTTCCATCTTTCCTTGTCCTACTAACAGTCTGATTTTGGATACGCTTTTCGCATGTATCCCCGTTGTGATGTTCTCAATTACTTTCCGGAGTGTAATCTCTCCCCGGACATTGCTGAATCCGCTGTATGCGGTAACCGGAATATTTTCCATTTGTTTTTTAGTTATTTAAATCCGCCTTATCGGCGCCGCGAAGTAGGGGATAATATTCAGAATGGCAAAAACGCCTTGTAGCAATAAAAAGGCGTTTTTGCACAATTTTGTCTGTTCACTTATTTTTCTTTCTTTTTTTCGCTTCCTCCTCTTTTTCCAGAAACGCTTTTCTCAGATTAATGATATCAGTATTAATGCTTTTCAGTGTCAGGAATCCTTTTTCCTGCTTTCCCTTTTCAAAGCGCGCGATGTGCTCCAGTTTCCTTGCCAGATCCATGGTTCCTTTGATTCCCGCTTCTTTTTTGTGGCGGATGAGCATGTTTATCCATGGAGTGAGGAATTCCTTCCTTTCTTCGGCCCCGACCAGAATCCGTTCTCCAAACGCTTCATTTTCAACTAACAGGATATTGACCCTGTCTTCTTTTCTCTCGATTTCGATGCTGTAATGATCCTTGTTAATGAGTTCAATACTCAAGATTGTGTTTTTTTAGTCATAAAATCACAATTTTAGAAGTTGGTAATTTATTTTAAATTCGCTATTCGAAAGCAAAATTAACGGTTCTATCTGTAATATCTGTTATTTCCGTCTGAAAAAGTGAATGTTTTTTGTTCCATGTGTTACACACGGAATGGTAAATAGGTATGGGGACCCGCTACCTATTATTTATAGAATGTGTGTAACAAGGTCTAAATAAAAAGTATGAAAATACACGCCTGTAGGTGTGTGCGCGTGTACATTATTATAATGGGGATGTGTTTTTTGAGAGTCTTTCAGGATAGTACTTTAAGGGTGATTAAATAGGAGGTGAGGTGGGGTGATGAATGTAGTGTCAATAATGATTATTGTAAATTGGGGGTGTTTTTTAATCGTTCGTTTAATGTGCACAAAGATAATGCCCGGAAATGAAACAACAAAATATTCTGATAAAGAAAAATGAAATATTTTCCTTTTGCTTATATATGTTACTAATGCATAGATGATTACCTCTGAAATAACATTGTGATTTTGCGATTCCTTTCTTATTGAAAGAATCTTAGTGTGAAAACAGCTTTCCAACCTGTCTTTTAAACGAACGATTAAAAAATACTTTTTGACTGTAATCTTCTCGTTTATAGCTTTTTACCTATAAAGTATTGAACTGCTGTAGAAAACTCGTTGACAAGAGGAGCACAAAGCTTGTTGTATTTTACATAAAGTGTTCGCAAGTGATTGAATTTCAAGTGTATGCAAGAAGTTCAAAGCCCCGGAGGAACGCACTTTTCTGAAATAATCATAGAATGGAAGTGGAGAAAGAAACCCCAATATGGTATGCTATGCGTGCCACTTATCGTAGAGAGCCGGATGCTATGCGTCTGCTTGAAAAGGAAAAATTGAGTTGTTTCGTTCCCATGCAATACAAGATCAGTATAAAGAAAGGTAAGAAAGTGCGTGTTCTGGTTCCTGTCATTCATAATTTACTTTTTGTTCATGCTTGTCCTTCCGAGGTGAAGCGTATCAAATCACAAGTAACCTATTTACAATACATAACCGATACCCGTAGTGGTCAGAAGATTATTATCTCCGATAGCGAGATGCAGCGTTTTATTGCTGTAGCCGGTACTTACAATGATCATCTCATGTATTTTCAACCTGATGAACTGAATCTATCTAAAGGTACAAAAGTTCGTATCACGGGCGGTGACTTCGAAGGTCAGGAAGGTATTTTCCTGAAAGTAAAAGGTGCTCGCGATCGTCGTGTGGTTATCGAGATACAAGGTGTTATTGCTGTTGCGCTTGCTACTATTCATCCGGATCTTATAGAAGTAATCAAATAATTGACGATCGGCGGTGCCATTGAACAGCTGATAAATCATAAATTATAAATCATAAATCATTATGTCTCTTTCTGAAGAAACACTTGCTCTTCAGCGTGCAGCGCACGATCTGATGTATTTAGGTATGGACGGGAATCCGGTTTATAGCGATGATCTTTCCCGTCGTAACGGTGAAGTTTATCGCCTAACTACGGCTTTGTATAATTCCGGTGTCAAAGGTTCTACAGTCGAAGAACAGGCGAATGTTTGTCTTGCTCTTCTGATGGGTTATAGCGCCTCATTTGTAGATCACGGTGAAAAACAAAAACATATTCAGGAGGTCTTGGATCGTTGTTGGAATATTCTTGATAATCTTCCAGCTTCGTTGCTAAAACTCCGTCTACTTACTACCTGCTATGGCGAGGTGTTTGATGAACCTTTGGCGGATGAAGGTCGTGCTATCATTGCTTCCTGGGATTCCACATTACTTACTGTTGAACAGCAAGAAGCTATTGACGAATTTCAGAATGTAATTGATAATCCCTATCCTTGGGAAGAAGTAGAAGATTAACTGGCATTCATTATCTTCAAGTGCCTTCTATAAATATTATATTGAAATTAAAGGTTAACATGAGAGATTCTTTTGTGAGACTTATCATTTTATTTAAATAATACCTTTATGACATCTATTTATAGTCTATATATTTATTTGAATAATAATATTTTATACTAATATGTTAAATAATAAATCTGTATTGATAACTGGAGGAACAGGTTCTTTCGGTAAAAAGTTTGTGGAAACCATCCTTCGTGATTATCCGCAAGTAAAGAAAATCATTATCTACTCTAGAGATGAATTGAAACAATTTGAATTAAAGCAGAAGTATTCGGAGCAGAAGTATCCTCAAATGAGGTATTTTATTGGTGATGTCCGTGACTTAGAGCGCTTGATACGTGCCTGTGAAGGAGTGGATGTGATAATTCATGCTGCTGCTATTAAGCAGGTTGATACTGCTGAATACAATCCTGAAGAATGTATTAAAACTAATGTACATGGTGCACAAAATGTTATTAAAGCGGCATTGGCGACAGGTGTGAAGCATGTGGTTGCACTTTCGACGGATAAAGCGTGTGCACCTATTAATTTATATGGTGCAACGAAATTGACGTCAGATAAACTATTTACAGCAGCTAATAATATCAGTGGTTCCAAAGATATCAGATTTTCTGTGGTTCGTTATGGTAATGTAATGGGATCTCGTGGATCTGTAATACCTTTTTTTATAAATAAACGTGATAGTGGTGCAAAAGAATTGCCTATTACGGATATGCGTATGACCCGTTTCAATATCTCATTGGAAGCTGGGGTGGCATTGGTTATGTATGCGATAGGTCATCATTTGGGTGGTGAGATTTTTATTCCGAAAATACCTTCTTATCGTATTAAAGATGTAGCTACTGCTATTGCGCCTAATCTTTCTCAAGTAGAAATAGGTATTCGTCCGGGAGAAAAGTTGCATGAAGAGATGATTACTGTTACTGATGCTCTTGATACTATTGATTTGGGTAAATATTATGTGATTCTTCCTTCTGTATCTTATAAGCACACGCGAGAAGAGTTTATACAACATCATAATGCGGCACTTGTGGCTGAAGGATTTCATTATAGTTCTGATAATAATACAGAATGGGAAACGGTAGAAACAATGCGTGAAAATATAAAGAAATATGTAGATCCAAATTTTGTGGTGAAATGAAAATAGTTGCAGTTACCCAGGCTAGGTATGGTTCAACTAGATTACCTGCTAAAGTCTTGAAGAAAGTAGGTGATGAGACACTTTTGGATATACATCTACAAAGAATTCTAAAGGCTACAAAAATCACAACATTGGTGGTTGCAACTACTATCGAGGAGGGATCTGATGAAATTGTACGCGTTGCACAGCGGAATGGTATAGGATGTTATAGAGGTTCAATAAATGATGTTCTCGAACGCTTCTATTTTGCAGTAAAGGATATGAGCCCTGATTATGTTGTGAGAGTAACATCTGATTGTCCTTTGATTGATCCACATGTTATAGATCACGTGATTACTACTTGCATTTCTGCTGGTTGTGATTATGCTTCAAATACTTTAAAACCTACTTATCCTGATGGTATTGATACAGAAGTTTTTCGTTTTTCAGCTTTGGAAAGAGCCTACAATGAGGCCTTACTCAAAAGCGAACGAGAACATGTGACACCATATATTAAAAAGAATTCTTCTTTTAATGGAGGAACTCTATTTACATCAGTTAATGTTGAGTCACCGATTGAGAGCTCTGAATATCGTATTACTGTAGATACTCAAGAAGACTTTATGGTGGTGAAGGAACTCTTGGAAAATGTTGGTAAAGAAGCTGATTGGATAGATTATATTAAATACCTGGATTCTAATCAAAGAGTCAGAGATTTGAATAATAGTCATATGAGAGACGAAGGATATGCAAAATCATTATTAAACGATTAATTGTTATGGGAAAAGGACAAGATTTATATAAAAAAGCCAAACAACTAATTCCTGGTGGAACGATGTTGCTTTCAAAAAGACCGGAACAATTTTTGCCGGAAAATTGGCCGGCATACTATAGCCGTTCCAAAGGATGTCAAGTATGGGATCTTGATGGAAAAGAATATATTGATTGCTCAATGATGGGCATTGGTACAAATACCTTAGGGTATGCAAATGAGGAAGTTGACGAGGCGGTTATGAGGGTGATTCGTGATGGAAACTTAACTACGTTTAATTGTCCAGAAGAAGTCTATTTGGCAGAAAAACTTATAGAACTTGATCCGTGGGCCGGTGGGGTACGTTATACTCGTGGCGGTGGTGAAGCAAATTCTGTATGTGTACGCATAGCTAGAGCGGCTACAGGGAAAGATAAAGTTGCTATTTGCGGCTATCATGGTTGGCATGATTGGTATGTTTCTGTTAATTTGGGTGATAGCGATGCGTTAGCTGGTCATCTGCTTCCTGGTATTCCACCAGCGGGTGTTCCAAAGGGATTACGTGGGTCTACTATTCCTTTTCGGTATAATAATTTTGAGGAATTGCTTGATGTTGTAAATCATAATGAGTTAGCAGCAATTAAAATGGAAGTCTGTCGTAACTTTGGTCCTGAGGATGATTTTCTGCAGAAAGTCCGTGATTTGGCAACTGAACGTGGTATTATTCTTATTTTTGATGAGTGTACAAGTGGGTTCCGTGAAACATTCGGTGGTTTATACAAAAAATATGGTGTAGAACCGGATATGGCAATATATAGTAAAACCATTGGGAATGGATATGCTATTTGCGCTGTTGTTGGTCGTAAAGATGTTATGAATGCGGCACAAAGGACTTGGATTAGCAGTACATTTTGGACAGAACGTATTGGTCCTACAGCTGCGTTAGCTACGTTGAAAGTAATGGAACGTGTTAAGTCTTGGGAAGTCATTACAGCTATTGGAAATAGTAATAAACAACGTTGGCAGGCTTTGGCTGATAAGTATGGCTTGGAAATTGAGCAATGGGGTATCCCGGCTCTTGCTGGTTACAACTTTAAAAGTAAAAATCATCTTGCTTATAAGACATTTATAACTCAAGAAATGTTAAAGAGAGGGTATCTTGCCGGTAATAGTATGTACCCTTGTATAGCCCATACGCAAGAAATATTAGATGATTATTTCTTTGAATTAGATAAGGTATTTGCTCAGATTCGTGATTTTGAGGATGGTAAGGATGTTATGAAATCTCTTGACGGTCCTATTTGTCAATCTGGGTTTAAACGTCTCAATTAAACATTATATTATGGCAAACTTTAACAAAAGCATAAGAATAGGAAGTCGGATGATTGGGATGGATCATCCTACTTATTTTATAGCGGAAATTGGTGCAAATTTCGATGGAAACCTTGATAAAGCAAAGCGTCTAATTGATGCAGCGAAGGAAGCTGGTGCAGATTGTGCTAAATTTCAAACATTCTCAACTCCTAGCATCGTGTCAGAGGGAGGATTTTCTCGTATGCAATTGAAAGGAGTACATGGTTCTTGGGGGCGTACCGTTAGTGACGTTTTTAAAGATGCGGAGTTTCCTATAGCTTGGCATAAGGAGGTTTCAGAATACTGTAAAAGTGTAGGAATTGATTTTTCTACTTCTCCTTATTTTAAGGAAGCTGTAGATTTATGTATAGATTTGGATGTTCCTTTTATAAAAATAGGCTCTGGCGATATAACTTGGCTTGAAATGCTAGATTATATTGCTCGTAAAGGCAAGCCTGTTATGTTGGCAACTGGTGACGCAACAATGGCTGAAATAGATGAAGCTGTACGTACTATTCAGGCAGCAGGAAATAAGGATTTAGTATTGATGCAATGTATTACAAATTATCCATCTAAGATAGATAGTGCAAATGTAAATGTGTTGAAAACCTATCAGTCTGCATTTGATGTTTTGACTGGTTATTCCGATCATGCTCCCGGTCATATCGTTGCACTGGCTTCTGTTGTTATCGGTGGTAGAGTAATTGAGAAACACTTTACTTTGAACAAGAATGATAAAGGCCCCGATCATCCTCATTCTATGGAACCGAAGGATTTTAAATTTATGGTGGATTCCATTCGTGAAGTGGAACGTGCAATGGGAAGTACTGTAAAAGAAGTTGTTGCAGAAGAAAGTGAAACTGTATTCGTACAACGTCGTTGTCTTTATGCCAAAAATGAACTAAAGAAGGGGCATGTGATAACAGAAGAAGATATTGATGTACTTCGTCCTGCATTGGGAATCCCTCCTAAATTTAAATCTGTTATAGTAGGTAAAGAGTGTAAGGTAAATATAGAAAAGGGGCAACCTTTGTTTTGGGAGAATTTTTGATGATAACAGATCGTGAAAAAATTATAGCTATTATTGATAACGATATATTGTTTCCTTCCGATGCAATTATTTTATTGGAAGGGGATGGCTTGAATCGTTATCAGAAGGCTGTGGAACTTTATAATCAGAATATTGCCACTAAAATAGTTTTTAGTGGCAATATTACTGATTATGAATACGGAAGTTTTCCCTTTTCAGATGTGTTACCTTATATCTTAAAGGAAGGGATTCCTGTTGATGCTGTCATACATGAAGATAAATCCTTGAATACAAGAGAACAAGCTATTGAAGTGGTGAAAATGGCAATAATAAATGAGTGGAAACGGTTGGTTTTGGTTGCTAGTCATGAACATCAGTATCGCGCTTATTTGACTTTCTTACGTGAAGTGTTGGATAGAAAAAGTGATATTGTTCTTTACAATGCTCCTGTAAGAAATTTGAGATGGTTCAATAAATCGGAATGGGGCATACGATTTGAACGTTTAGAACAAGAATTTGTCCGCATTGAGAGATATTCTCAATTAGGTCATCTGGCTACATATAGAGAAGCAATAAATTATCAAAAATGGAAAGAATTGCAATAGGACAGGCGAAAGAACTATTTGGCTCTCATTTTATCGGTTGGGATGAATTGAAACCTCTTTTGGAAAAGTTGGGACTTTCATTATCTTCCATTCGAATTCCAGATATACATTATACGTTGGATGATTTAGAAAAGAAATCAAAGGATTATATTCTAATATTGGGTATTCCTGAATTAGATGGTAAAAAGCTTTCTATAGCTAATTTTCGTAATTGTTTTGGGGTGAATCCCGATATTTCAGAACCTTGTTTTTATAATCAGGATTGGTATATGAATGAGAAGTTTATTCATGATACTTTAGAATTACGCTGGTATTTGTTGAAGAAAGATGCTATAGAGGATTCACGTGCAGTTCAACCCACAGAGCTTTTGAAAGAGCATATAAGCTTTCCTTCTGCAATATTATGCGTTTATACCTTTTTTGCTTATTACTATGCCCAAAAAGGTTTGCTATGGTATCATGACTTTATATGGTGTAGTGATACGGATCATAATGGTGATAGGATATATGTAGGGAAATATCATGATGTGGATGGAGTGAATAAAAATGGTTTTAGTATTCATAGGCACTTGGCTTTAAGGAATTGTTATGCGTCAATTACTCTTTATTAGTAGTATATTATTTCTTCTCTTGAATCTGATAGCTTGCAGTAAGAAAGATGGGTATGAGTGCTTTACAGAAAATTTAGACCTTAAGCTTATTGATGATATTGTTGTGTATGATAATAATAATCATGTTGCTTTTACTTGTCTAAGAAAGTATAAAGATGATTATTATTTGGCTTTTCGGGAAGGGAATAATCATCGTCCTATGAGCAAGGATGAATATGGGAAAATAGTGCTTCTAAGATTTAATAAATGTAAGTGGGAAAAAATAGCTGTTTTAGCTGATAATGATAAGGATTTACGTGATCCTTATTTGTTGGTAAAAGATAATAAATTGATTATTTATTGTGGATACAATAAAATAAAGGATAATACTTATGCTCATGCGGTACAGCGTATTGCATTTTTCAAGAGAGTAGTAATAATACTTTTGTAGATATAGTGCATGATGCTCCTCATGTTATTTGGTTATGGAAAATAAGAGAGTATGAAGGAAAATATTATGGAGTTGGATATTTAGAAACCGAAAATCCTCGATTAATGCAATCAGTGGATGCAATACATTGGAATACGGTATCTATCATTCCATTAAATAATTGTTCAGAAGCAGATTTGTTATTTAAAGCTGATAGTTTGTTCGTATGTATTCGTCAAGAAGGAGCTGGTAATGTATCTTATTTTGGGAAATCTTATTATCCTTTTTCTGAGATAAAATGGATTGAGATGGATATTTCTGTGGCATCTCCAGAATTATGCTATATTCTAAATAATCAGGTTTTATTAGCTGGACGTGAGTATTCGTTTTCTAGAAAGAATTTACTCGATTCAATAAATGTCTCTCTGTTTATATTAGAAACAACGGGGAGGACTAGAAGGAGATTGAATGTATTTGATACAGGTAGACTTGGGGATAAAGGTTATCCTTCATTTTGTATGTTAAATAATGGTGAAATTTTAATGAGTTATTATATGGGGGCTTCTAATAAATCGGTGATAAAAGTAGCCTCTATGATACCTAAGGAGTTCTGCGAAGAGTAATTTGAAGTATAATACTTTGTAGATTATTGTGAAAATGTCAATTCGGTTAATATTAGTTACTGTCATTATACTTTTTTTTGCAGTATTTTTTTGTTCATATAATGCAAGAACGGTTTTGAAGGCAAGTGAGTCTTATTTGATTGTAAACGATACATGTGTGTTTAATCAAGACAGCCATGTTGCTTTTTACAACATTAAAGAAATGGAAAGGGAATCTTTATTTAGCATTTAGAGAAGGCTGCAGGCATCATGCAACATTGACAAATAAAGGGAAAATACGAGTAATGAAAAAAGAAGATGGCTATTGGAGAACTGAGGCCGTTTTCTCAGATGAAAATATCGATTTGCGAGATCCCATTCTCTTAGAATGGAAAGGTGATTTATATATGTATACTGTTAATGGGTATTTTTCAAGATTAAAAGACCAGAAATGGACTAGTTTATGTCCTATAATCCATGACGTAAATCATTCTATAGGAATATGGAAGATTCGAAAATATCGGGATACATTATATGGTATAGGCTATAGAAACGGAAAATGGCCTGTATTATTATCATCTATAGATGGAATAAGTTGGAAATCAGTGGAAGAATTTCATATTGGAGGAAATGCTTCTGAGGGAGATTTACTTTTTTTGAAGGATAGTTTATTTATCTGTTTGCGAATTGATACTCCTGTAGGTTCAAATTCGGTGTGGGGAAGGGCTAAATATCCATTTGATGACTTTGAATGGGATTTAATGAAGATAAGTGTTGCTTCTCCAGAACTTTGTTATGATTCGATTTCAAAAAGGATCTTATTAGCAGGAAGAGAGTATGATTTTGGAAGAAAGGATCGAGATTCAATAAATGTCTCTCTTTTTGCATTGAATGCGTCAGGTATGGCAAAGAGGTTAGTTGTTTTTAATACAGGAAGGCTTGGAGATAAGGGATATCCATCTTTTTGTCTGTTAGATGATGAAAGTATATTAGTGAGTTATTATACTGGTACAACTCGAAAATCAGTGATAAGAATAGCTTCATTGATACGTGAATAAAAGTGAATAGTTGAATATTTATCGTTAGTTGTTATTGTCTCTCTCTGATGAAGGTAAAAGAAAGAAGTTCTAAATATTTAATTGATTCCCTGATTATACTATTGAATATATCAAATTCATATTCAATAATACCGTATCTTTTATTTTTTCAATATAAAAGAGGTGTTAATACTCTTATTATTATATTGATAAATATTGTATATTTACTTATTAGGCATAATAAGAATATAAAAATTCCGTTTAAGCATCCTTTATTTGTTATATATTTCATTCTAAATTCTATTAATGCCTATTCCGCATATGAAACACGTACAGCCTTTGTTATGCCTCCTCTGTACTTGTTATGTAATACATTATTTTACATTATATTGTATAATTGCTACACGTATTATAAAAGAGTCGGAATAGGAGAAAAGAAAACTATTTGGTTATTATGTAGGGGATATATATGGATTTGTGCGATCTGTATAATTAGTATATCTATTCTATTTATATTAATAAAGGCTGGAGTATCTCCGCATTCCAATTTGTTCAATGATCGTATGGATCTTTTTGAAGATAATGTAAACACATTAGGTCATACATATTATTATCCTTTTTATACATCTGTTTTGTTAGTCTCGAAAAATTTATCTTTAAAATTGCCTTTCTTTAGTGAATATGGCACAATTTGTGGTATTTATTTTGAGCCTCATATTGTGACATTTATGCTTTGCCCAGCTTTGTTTTTATTGTGGGCATATATTAAAAGGACTATGTACCGTGTAGGACTTTTTTTTATGTGGTTATTCATTATATTGGTATCCTGTTCTACTACAAACATCTTGTGTTTTACATTTTGTATAGTTGTTTTCTGTTTATATACAAAGAAGGGGAGAATTATACTAATACCAATTATGTATGTATTAGTATTTGTTGTTTTTATTGTAGGTTTGGAGAACACTGATTTATTCTTTATTGCGAATAAATTGGATGGCTCAAGTTCAATGCAATACTCGCAGAATACAATATTTTATGTTTTTGAGCCGAAAACATTACTGGGATCTAATTTTTTAAATAATGGTTATTTAAAAGAGATTTCTACTCATCCTAAGGATGTTGGATATATCCCTTGCTTTTTAAATATTTTATTTTTAGTAGTTGCATATTTGAAGTTATTAAAAAGTTTTTTTAATAAAGATATTTGCAGTGTCTTGCTATCGTGTATGATCTTATATTTTTTCTTGCATTCAATGAAAATAGCAATGGTGTCTTATTCTTTGTCATTTTTTATATTTATAATTTTTCTCCTTCAAATTATTACATCTAAAACATATGTATTACATGCAAATGATTGATTTAATAAGAAAAATATTGTCAAATAGAGTTTTGTTATATGTATCGTCTCGTTATTTTGTTTATGCTTTGCAATTTTTATTATTAATTGTTATTGCTACAAAATTAGGTGTTACTAATTATGGTTCTTGGGGATTCTTTTTGCTATTATTGAGTTACTGTAATATTATAAATTTTGGGATAGCCAATTCTGTGAGTTACTTTCTTATACAGAATAAGAATAATGAACTTCTAACTCGATATTACGCAAGCGCATCTTATATTTTAATAGCCGTAATGGTTATAATTTCCTTTTTGTTTTTTATTATTAGTTTTTATACTGCTCCCACTTTATTTACGAAATATCATATTTTAGATAAAATAATATTTTTGTCGATTATTGCTGCTATACAGTATGTCAATACTTTATTTTCTAATATTTATCGTGTTAAAAATAGGCTGCTAGAATTGGCAATATATCAATCTAGCATACCGTTTTGTATGTTAATTGCAATAGTAGTTTCTCCTCATAATCTTTTATTTGATTTTCTAATATACTCTTACCTTATTGCTCATTTGTTTTCGTTGTTAATATTTATTTTTAGAGGACAGTTGCCAAAATTTTCTTTAGTTCCAATCATTTATATAAAACAATTACTTAAAAAGGGATTTTTCCTTTTTATTTATAATTCTTGTTTTTACTTAATTCATTCTACTACATCTTTAGTAATTAGTATCTTTTATAGTGTTGATGACTATGGGTTGTATTCATTTTCTTATAGTTTGGGACATTCAATATTACTTCTTTTAGAAGCATTTACATTTGTTGTATTTCCGAAAATTGTTGATAAATTTTATTCTGCGAAGAGAGAGGAATTTTCTGTGCTTATATCGATTGTAAGAAATAACTATATTAAGTTATCTCATTTGTTGATGTATTTTGCATTGCTTTGTTTTCCTCTGATTACCTTTTTCTTTCCACAATATTCGGGGGCATTGCAAGCTATGTATATAACATCATTGTCTATATTAATTAGTACAAATGCCTTTGGATATAATACCTTGCTATTGGCGAAAAATTATGAAAAATCAATATCGAAAGTTTCTATTTTATCTTTGTTGTTAAATGTATTTATAGTTGTTTTAATAGCTGCTGTTTTTAAATTATCATTTGTCTATGCTGTAATGAGCATGATGGTTGTTTACTATACTTTTTCATTGGGATGTATTATTTTAACAAATAAGATGTTTAATTTGAAGTTTTCTGTATTTTGCATTTTTAATGAAGCTTTTGAATGGGAGTTACTAATTCCGTTTATCATAGCATTGGCTTTGGCTTTTATGCAATGTTACTCATTAATGTTTATTCCAATAATATTATTTGTAATCTTGAATTATACTTCAATTAAGGAGATTACAATTTCTATAAAGCGGGTCATTTTTAGACCTAACATAATTGATATAAATTGATGAGTTGAATAGATAAGCTTATCAAAACTACAAATATTAGATTTATGGATAATATTTTAAATGAACTATTTGAAAAGGAGAAGACATTAAGTATATATAATGAGAGAATATGGGGGATACCTTTATGGAGTTGCATTAAACGAAAATATAGGAGTAAATATCTTTTTATTCATGCTAAAGTTCCACCAATGTCTAATCATCCTAAGTTTTATTTGTGGCCATTAGTGAGGTCTTTTATCGTTTCATTTTGGCACATTTTAAAACTCTTTATCTGTTCTGAAAAGAAACCCAATTTGTTTTTAGGTTTTATGCGTTTGGAACAAATGAATGGATTATATATGGATAAGTTTATCGAACCGATTATTCTCTTATCAGAAGTAAAGGATAAGTACGTGTATTTTGAAAGAGGTCGTTCAGGAATTCATATTTCTCCAAGATCCATTAAGAATATAGTATGGACCGAATTTATTGATAATTTCTGCACTTTAATGTCTTGTGGATTATTCCCATTTTTTGTTTTATTTAATTGGAAGACTTATGGTAATTTAATTGATAAAATTAACTACTTGTTTCCTATTTCTTTAAAAGAGAGGTTTTATATTTATTATATAACAACAAGGTTCTTATTAAAAGCTTTATTTTTGTGCTTAGTTCTTAAAAGATTAGGTGTAAAACGTCTCTTTATTCCGGCAGCTGTAATACATTACCAATATATTGCTGCGTGCAAGTTGTTAAAAATTCCTTGTTATGAAATTCAGCATGGCATTACTGCAGGGCAAACATACACTTATTCGGGAGAGTATGTTCCTGAAGCTTATCCTGATTACTTTCTGACTTTTGGGAAAAGTTCACTCAAAGACAGTCTCTTTGGTCTTCCTCTTGGGAGAATGATTAACATAGGTTGCGCGTTTAAATCTTTTTTAAAAGAACGAAATGTAGTAAAATTAAAAAACACATATCTACTACTTTCAGAACCTGAAATTACACAAAAGATGGTACATACTATTGTAGAATTGGCGAAAATGTACCCTGAGTATACCTTTCATTTACGTTTGCATCCTTTGGAGGTATTAAATCAATGTCAAGGAACGATGCTGAGTGAGTTCGCTAATATTGCGCTTGTTGATAATATTATAAATTCTACAATAGTTTGTATGGATTATGAAGGAGTTATAGCTGAAAATACTACAGTTTTGTATGAAGCGGTTTCTGTTGGAGTTAAGGCTGCTCGTTTGCAATATAATGGTTTACAAACAATTCATTTTGAGGATGAACCTCGGGATCTATTTTTTTATATGAAAAGAGCAGAGGATTTTAGCTCATTTGCTAATGAGTTTGATATTTCAGATGCTAATGTGGATCTTTTTTATTCTACATTTGATGTCAAAACTTTTAATACGCTTTTAGTAAGGTAATATATTTAACGATTAATGGATGAAGAAATTAATAATCATTGCTGCCGGTGGCATGGGCCGTACTTTGTATGACATGGCGCGTGAAAGTTTAGGTTTTGCCACAGAATATGTCATTAAAGGCTTTATTGATGATAATTTGTCTGCATTGAATGACTTTCCGAATTATCCTCCAGTAATAGAAAAGATTAGCACTTATATACCACAGAACGATGATGTTTTTGTCTGCTCTATAGGTGGAAATGCCCGTAAAAAATGTATGAGTGAAATTATTAATAGAGGGGGGCGTTTTATTTCTTTAATCCATCATACAGCTAGAATTGGTTCTAACGTAAAATTGGGTGAAGGAAATATTATCGGTGCTTATACAAGCATTGGTGCTGATGCTGTGATAGGTGATTATAATATGATACAATCTTACACAGTAGTGGGACATGATGTTCGTTTGGGTGATTGGAATCGTATTGATACACATGTCACTTGTGTAGGTGGTACGGTTGTTGGAAATGAGGTTGATATTTATACTTCTTCCGTGTTAAATCATGGAGTTGTTGTAGAAGATAATGCTCATGTTGGCGCTTGTAGTTTTGTTATACGCAGAGTTAAAGCTGGTACTACTGTTATGGGGAATCCCGCTAAAAGATTAATATAAATAAAAAATAAAATGGAATTAGTAGACTTTATTGAAAAATTTGCTGAGCAATTTGATGATGTGGATGTAGAACAACTAAATTCTGCAACTAGATTTCGCGAGTTAGATGGTTATACGTCGCTGGTTGCTCTATTGATTATTACAATGATTGATGAGGAATATGATGTTACAGTTACTGGTGATGATATGAAACAACAGGTAACTATTGGTGATTTGTATAATTTGGTATCTTCCCGTTTGTAATGTATAATCCTTTTTCTTTAGAAGGGAAGACTGTACTAGTTACAGGAGCTTCATCTGGTATCGGACGAGCTACTGCTATTGAATGTTCGAAGCTGGGAGCAACTTTAGTTCTGACAGGTAGGAATGAGAATGCTTTGCAAGAAACTAAAGAGTTGCTATCTGATTCAAATAAAGAACATTTAATGCTGGTTGCTGATTTAAGAATAGAAGAATCCTGTGAGAAATTGGTGGCTCAATTACCAGTATTGGATGGTTTTGTTTGCAATGCGGGAATAGGGAAAATGTTACCATTGCAGTTCTATTCTTTGGATGTACTAAACGAAGTGTTTCAGATGAATTGTTTTGTTCCTATGCTGTTATTGAAATTGTTGGTGAAGAAAAAAAAACTGAGAAATTCATCTTCAGTGGTCTTTACTGCATCAATTTCTGGTTATAATAATGTGGCACCTGCAAATGGTATTTATGGAACTTCAAAGAGTGCTTTGAGTACTTATATGAAATATGCTGCCTTGGAATTGGCAGGGAAGGGGATTCGATGCAATGCTGTACAGCCGGGAAGAATCAATACTCCTTTGATTTCTAATCGTTTGCTATCAGAGGAAGATGTGATTAAAGACATAGAACAATATCCAATGAAACGCTATGGCAAGCCGGAAGAAGTGGCTTTTGCCATAATTTATTTGCTTTCCGATGCTTCTGCATGGGTTACTGGTACTAACTTGGTAATTGATGGTGGTCGTAGTCTGAAATAATTTGTATGGAAAGGCTTTTATATAATAAGATATGTATTGTTACCGGTGCCGCACAAGGTATCGGTAAATCTATAGCTGAACGTTTTGCTTCGGATGGTGCAATAGTTTATGCTTGCGACCGTGCTGAAGGAGTTATGGATGAATGGGCGAAGGCTTGTTCAGAAGATAATAATACCCGTGTGCTTCCTTTATATTTTGATGTGACGGATGCTACAGCTGTAAAATCAGCCTTTATGTCCGTATTCAAACAAGAAGGGCGTATTGATGCACTGATTAACAATGCGGGTGTGGTATTTAATAAGAAAATCGGTATGATATTACGTCCGGAAACAGAACTGATGTTTCGTGTGAATGTAATAGCTGTAATTGAAATGATTCAGCTGGTTTCTCGTTTGATGGCTCGCAATCACAGCGGCTCTATTGTAAACATAGCATCGGTAACGGCTGTACTAGGTTCACCGGGACAGTCTGCTTACTCTGCAACCAAAGGAGCAATCATGGCTTTTACTAAATCTGCAGCTAAAGAATTGGCTCCTCTGGGTATTCGTGTGAATGCTGTTGCACCGGGTATTGTCAAAACGGAACGCTTTTCAGAACTATATGAGGAAAGTGGTGAAAAAATTGATACTCGTATTCAAAAGATTGCTTTAGGACGCTTGGGAACTCCAGAAGATGTTGCTAATGCTTGTGCTTTTCTTGCTTCAGACCGTTCTTCTTATATTTCAGGTCAGATATTGGGAGTTGATGGCTGTGCTTCCATTTAGAATAAAATAAACCAAATGATATTGAATTTAAATAAGCAGGCGCAGGATGCGTTTGCTGCAGTTGATGCTTTGGGGGATACCTTGAAGTATGGTGAGTTGTTGGATTTTTCCGAGAGCATATCTACTATTCTTCCCAGTCGTTCCTTATTATTCTTATTGACAGAAAATAATGTCGGAGGTATAGCCTGGAGTATAGGTTGTATCAATTCCGGCAATGTCCCTTTAATATTGAATGCACATATTGAAAAGGAACTTCTTCATAATCTACTTGATATTTACCGTCCTTCTTATGTTTGTGTGCCCTCGTTGATGGCAGTTGGCCTGCATTATGAAATGGTGTGTGAATATTATGGCTATATCCTCTTGCGTACAGGAATGGAAGATTGTGCGATGCATCCTGATCTATCTCATCTTTTACCTACTTCCGGCTCAACGGGTAGCCCCAAGTTGGTACGGCATAAATATGGTAATATAGAAGCGGCGGCCTTAAATATCTCTACTTTCTTTGGCCTGACTTCCAATGATCGCCCTTTGCTTGTTCTTCCATTATATTATACTATGGGGCTATCAGTGGTATTCAGTCATCTTTATGTTGGAGCTACTGTATTGATCACCAATCAAAGTATGACCGACAAAGCTTTCTGGAATTTTATGAAAGAACAGCATGCCACCAGTTTTACAGGTGTTCCTTATAGTTTTGAGATCTTAAATCTGATGCGCTTTTTCCGTATGGACTTACCTGATTTGACACTGCTTACTCAAGGAGGCGGAAAAATGCCGCGTCAGTTGAATTTGAAATTTGCAGAATACTGTCGTGATAACAGGAAACGTTGGATTGCCACTTATGGACAGTCAGAGGGTACTGCCCGTATGGCTTATCTTCCACCGGAATATGCGATTTCAAAGTGTGGCAGTATAGGCCGTGCGGTTCCGAATGCAGAATTGTCATTGATAGACAGTGATGGCTCTGTAATAGAATTGCCAAACATGGAGGGTGAGATGTGTTATCGCGGCAAAAATGTAACGATGGGGTATGCTCGTAAACGCGAGGATTTACTGTTGGGTGATGAGCGTAATGGTTTTATGCGTACGGGTGATCTTGCCTATCGGGATGAAGACGGGTGTTATTACATCGTAGGCCGTATGGGGCGCTTCTTAAAACTGTATGGAATGCGTATCGGATTGGATGAGTGTGAACAGATAATTAAAGGTAAATGCCCGATAGAATGTGCTTGTGTGGGTACAGATGAAAAGATGATTGTCTATCTGACTGATGATAAATATGTGACTGCGGTAAAGGAAATATTGGTAGAAAAGACCAAACTTGTGGCGTCGGCTTTTGAGGTGAGAATAATAGATAGTATTCCTAAGAATGAAGCCGGAAAGATATTATATAGTAAGTTGAATTTATAAAAATAGAGAATATAATGACGAATATTGAAAAATACAATGATGCTTTTGTTGAAGTGTTTGGTGTGGATAGTTCTGTACTGAGTGATGATTTCTCGAAAGAGAATGTAGAATCGTGGGACTCTGTTCATCAGTTGAATATCATTGCTTTATTGGAAGAGTCCTTTGATGTGATGTTCGATCCGGAAGATATTATGGAATTCACTTCCTATGGTAGGGGACGTGAAATCTTGAAAAAATATGATGTTGAACTCTAACGGGTTGCACTATGGCAAGATGGAAAATTAAGAATGTCGGCATGAAGGGAGTGGCTATGGCTGTTCCTGAGAATGTGGTGAAGACATCTGATTTTGATTTCTTTTCTCAGGAAGAAGCGGAAGTATTTGATAATACAGTCGGCATAAGAAGACGTCATATTGCTCCGGATAATATGTGTGCTTCGGATATGTGTCAAGCTGCCGCTGAGAAGTTACTTGAAGAACTGGGATGGGAGAGGGATAGTATTGATGTTCTGCTGTTTGAATCCGTAACAGGTGATTATCGTACTCCGCCTACTTCTTGTATATTGCAAGACAGATTAGCGTTGTCGGAGAACTGTTTCTGTATGGATATCCCTATGGGATGCTGTGGATGCATGTATGCAATAACGGTTGCTGGCAATTTGTTGACGACTGGTAATGTGAAGCGTGCTTTGTTACTGATTGGTGACACAGCATTACGTATGGGGTCGATGAAGGACAAGAGCCGCGTACCATTGTTTGGTGACTGTGGTACGGCTGTTGCTTTGGAGTATGATGAAACAGCTAATGATATTGTTGTTGATTTTCACACGTATGGAAAAGGTTATGAAGCATTGATGACTCCTCACGGTGGTTTTCGTCATCCGGCTACTCCGGAATCTTTTGAATACGAGGATTTCGGTAATGGTATTGTTCGTGCTCCTATCCATACTCTGATAAATGGGATGAATGTTTTCTCATTCGCAATATCCCGCCCTCCCAAATCTGTAGAGAAATTTTTGACAGATTACAAAATTAATCGCGATACGGATATTGATTATTTCCTAATACATCAAGCTAACAAGATGATTGTTGACCGTATTGTTAAGAAACTAAAGCTTCCTCAGGAAAAGGTTCCTTATAATTTGGAAGAGTTTGGTAATTTGGGTGGTGCCTCGATTCCTTCATTAATGGTGACGCAACTTCGGGGGAAATTAATATCGAAGGAGACCACCTTATTAATGTCTTCATTTGGTCTAGGATTGACATGGGGAACAATGTGGATAAAGACAAAGGGAATGGTAATACCTCAGTTAATAGTTTGTTGATGGTGATATATATATTGAGATTATGAAAACAAGAGTGAATGTGTTTTGGACGGGAGGTTTGGATTCTACCTACCGTATATGCCAACTATCAAAATTAAATGTTGATATCTATCCCTATTATTTCCGATTCCCTTTTAGGCATAATATAAATGAGGAGTTGCAAGCAATAAATATAATGACTACCAAGATCAGTCAGAAAGAAGATACTAAAGCTACTTTGCAACCGCTTCAAATTATAGAAATGGAACAAATTGATGATGAAAAGGACATTATAGAGGCTTATAACTGGGTAAAAGAACATTCGGTTGTTGAGTTTGGGCTTAAAAGATTTCCTGTCCAATATTTATATTTGGCTTCATTTTGTAAAAAGAAAGGGATCAAATGCGAAATAGGGATGGAATATGAACCACATAGTCGGATATTCTCTATTATAAATAAGTATGGAGCTTTACAGGAAGTAAAAAACAATGAGATTGCTTATTTTCAGTTAGATTTAGAAAAATCAAATTCGTATTTAGTAACTTTATTACAATATTTCTATTATCCTATACCATTATTTTATATGTCAAAATTAGATGAGGTTGAAGAGTATAAAAAGATGGGAATGGAGGATGTTATGAAAGATACATGGTTCTGCCACCATCCAATAAATGGAAAACCTTGTGGCTTTTGTTCGCCATGTAGACAAGTTGTCGCTGCAAAAATGTCATATCGATTACCACAATCTGCAATCTGGAGAAATAGATTTGCATATGTATTTTTATTATGGACTGATAAAATAGGGCCATTGGTTAAAAAAGTGTTCAGATAGATGAATTATTCTATTTTGATTTTAGATGCAGATGGCACTCAAATGCTTCCTGTAGCGGAAACTTTATGTAGGCAAAGATATATACTTCATGGTTTCTATAATCACAAACTGTCTTATGGTTATGGTTGTCGTTATGTAAAGTTTAAAAATATAATCCATTACTCTTCTGAAGATAATTATGTGAAGGATATTTTGGATTATGCTAAAAACTTCAATATTGATGTCCTTTTTCCTATGAGTGATAGAACAGCAGCTATTATTAGTAAGTATAGAGAAATATTGAAGGAGCGGTTTCATTTTGTAACTCCAGATTACGACGCTTTTTGTTTAGGATATGATAAAAATTCATTGATGCATGTTTGTGCCGAAAATAATATCCCCCATCCGCGTACGATTGATTTAGAAGATAAAGAAAATGTAGATGAGTCGATTTTTCCGGCTTTGATTAAACCTAACATAACTACGGGAGGTAGAGGTATGGTTTTAGTCCATTCAATAACAGAATTCAATGAAAAGATTTCTCAAATAAAGGAGCAATATGGTGCTTGCCATTTGCAAGAATTTATTCAATCTGGCGGAAAACAAATAAAAGTTCAATTATTTGTGAATGACAAAAGTGAATTACTTTATTTTTCAGTACTACATAAACAACGATATTATCCAGAAAATGGAGGAAGTAGTTCTTGTAATAAAACAATATTAGATGAAAAAGTTGTTCAATACTGTCATAAGGTATTACAAAATATTCATTGGATTGGTTTTGCTGATTTTGATTTAATAGAAGATCCCAAGGATGGTATATTGAAAATCATGGAAATAAACCCTCGCGTTCCGGCGTGTGTGAAATCTGCAATAAAATCGGGAACTGATTATGCTCGAATATATGTAGATTATGCATTGGGCAACTCTATGCAAGAATATATTTCATTACCAGGATATAAACTTCGTCATCTTGGTTTTGAGATTTTATGGTTTCTGCATAGCAAAGAAAGGTTTAAAACTAAACCTTCATGGTTTCATTTTTGGGGCCATAAAATGTATTATCAAGATTTTTCATTGAGAGATCCATTGCCATTTATTTATGGAACATTGGCGAATATAAAGAAACAGCTATCTCCTTCATTTAGGAAACAAAAAACAGGTCTACGATGAATATATTATCTTTTGATATTGAGGAATGGTATATTGAAAAGCACTTTAAGGGCGGGCGAAAAGAGAAATATTGTCAGTATGATAAATTGCTAGATTGGATTCTGAATACACTTGACAAGAGTAATTCCCAAGCAACCTTTTTCTGTGTGGGGCAATTGGCTGTAGAGTTTCCGGAGGTGTTGAAAAGGATTTCTGATAATGGTCATGAAGTAGGTAGTCATTCAAATCGGCATCTGTGGATAAACAAGATGACTAGACAGGAATTTACAGAAGATACACGCATAGCTGTGCAAGAAATAGAGAATTTGATAGGCAAAAAAGTCAAAAGTTTCCGTGCACCGGCTTTTTCTATTGGGAAAGATAATGACTGGGCATTTGAAGTATTGGCAGAAAATGGGATTGAATATGATTGTTCTGTTTTTCCAGCTAGTCGGGATTTGGGAGGATTTCCCCAGTTTACTTCGACCATACCTTCGTTGGTTAAAAAGAACGATTATACGATTAAGGAGTTGCCAGTCTGTCCTGCCAAATTAATGGGAAAAGCGGTACCATTTTCGGGTGGCGGCTATTTCAGATTAGTGCCATTGTGGTTACATAAGGAACTTATTAGTCGCATGGATTATGTGATGTTCTATTTTCATATCAATGATTTAATCGGACAGAGTTCAAAGTTCATGACTAAACAGGAATTTGAAGAATACTATAAAGAACCTGGTACATTAAAGAACCGTATAATCCGTTATGTAAAGACAAACATAGGTAAAGGAGGAGCGTTGAATAAATTGGATACTTTACTGGGGAATTACTCATTCTGTAATGCACAGCAAGCAGCTGAGTCAATAGATTGGAGTAAACAACCGTTAATTGAATTGTAGATTATGTATAAGAACGGATTAAAACGTGCGATAGATTTTCTTATAGTATTGTGTGCTTTACTTATTATTTGGCCAATCTTACTTATTATTATCATTTTCCTTCATTTTGCAAATAAAGGTG